>Ga0123519_10003967_pt1 | contig 24218 bp, 21 predicted proteins | sample YelNatPaOPRAMG02_FD_87396 | JGI IMG/M metagenome (GOLD analysis project Ga0123519, IMG submission 87396) | Hot spring microbial communities from Yellowstone National Park - Yellowstone National Park OP-RAMG-02 (version 2) | ecosystem: Environmental > Aquatic > Thermal springs > Hot (42-90C) ...
GGTATTAGCAGAAACAGGTGAAGAAGAAATCGTTGTCTGCAAAAAATGTAATTACGCTGCTAATGTAGAGAAAGCAGAATGTGTTGATATTGTTCCTGATACAGAAACAGAAAGATATGAACAGAAAAAAATAGAAGAAGTGTATACACCTAATTTACGATCAGTAGAAGAAGTTGCTAAATTTTTAAATGAAAAGGAAGAAAAGTTTATAAAAACACTTATTTATATAAGTGATAGTGAACCAGTAATGGTTTTAGTGCGCGGTGATTATGAAATAAATGAAACAAAATTAAAAACATATTTGGGCTGTAATGAACTGAATCTTGCTACAAGTGATATTATAGAAAAAATTACAGGTGCACCTGTCGGATTCGCTGGTCCAATAGGTATTAAACAGAAAATAAAAATTATATGTGATTATTCTGTCAAGAATATTGTTAATGGTATTTCTGGTGCTAATAAAAAAGATTTTCATATTAAAAATATAAATATCAATGTTGACTATCAACCTGATGCTATTGTTGATTTAAGAAAAGTAACAAGAAATGATATATGTCCAAAATGTATTACTAACGGTGTAAAATCAAAATTGGAGTTTTATAAAGGAATAGAAGTAGGCCACACTTTTAAACTTGGAACAAAATATTCAAAATCAATGAATGCAACTTTTCTTAATCAAGAAGGAAAACAACAATATTTTGTTATGGGATGCTATGGTATCGGTGTCTCAAGAATTGTTGCTGCATTAATTGAACAATCACATGATGAAAATGGGATTATTTGGTCAAAAACACTTACACCATATCATGTATACATTATCCCGATTGATTATAATGATAAAAAAATAAAAGAAATTGCAGATAAAATTTATAATGAATTAATTGAAAACGAATTTGATGTTTTACTTGATGATAGAGATGAACGACCAGGTGTAAAATTTAAGGACGCTGATTTAATAGGTATTCCGGTACGAATAGTAGTAAGTTCACGTAATTTGCCAGATAATGTTGAAATCAAATTACGGACAAATAATGAAGCGAACATAATAAAAATAGCAAATTGTTTATCTGAAATAAAACAATATTATAAAAGTTGACAACAATAAGTGTAATTTTATATAATTAATATGTAGCCGCTTTAATTATAACTGAATATTTTAATGATATAAGAGTGGCTTGTAGTAGATGCCACTTTTTGTTTTATATATGAATAAAATAGACGAAATAGAGAAAATAATAGTTCCAGTATTGAATGACTTAAAATTTGAACTTGTTGATATTGAAAATTGTTATGAAAATGGAAAAAATATTTTAAGAATATTTATTGATAAAGAAGGTGGTATAACAATTGATGATTGTGTATCCGCAAGTGAACATATAGGATTTATGCTTGATAATACTAATTTGTTTGATAAAAGTTATGTGTTAGAAGTATCTTCACCAGGTCTTGATAGAAAACTTAAAAAAGAATCTGATTATGTAAAATTCTGTGGGAAAAAAGTTAGAATTAAACTTTTTGCACCTATTAATAATCAAAAAAATATTGTTGGAACTATAAAACAATGTAGTTCCGGTATTGTTACTGTTACGGTCTCTAAAATAGAAAATAAAACTAAATCTGATATAGATATTAATCTGGAATTATCAAATATAGCAATTGCAAGATTAGAACCTGAAATAAATTTTAAATAATTTTATAGGGTTTTATAAGTATTTTGTTTATATAAGAAAAAAATTGAGGTAGAGATTATGGTTGAACCTAAAAAAGAGTTATTACCAATACTTGAACAGATCGAGCGTGAGAAAGGACTGAAAAAAGAAGGGATACTAAAAGTAATAGAAAGTGCTCTAATATCAGCATACAGAAAACATGCTGGTAAAAATGCTCGGTTTGAAGCTATGATTGTCCCTGAAACAGCAGAAGTAAAAGCATTTGTGATAAAAACTGTAGTCGAGACAGTTAAAGATCCGAACCAAGAAATTTCAATAAAAGAAGCAGAAAAAATAGATAGTAATGCAAAATTGGGAACTGATATAAAGATACCTGTCGATACACAGGAATTTTCAAGAATAGCAGCACAAACAGCAAAACAGGTTATAATACAAAAAATACGTGAGTCAGAACGTATAAATTTATTTCAGGAATTTAAGTCTAAGGAAGGAACTGTTGTTAGTGGCGTTGTTTATAGGTTCATTAATAAGAGTTTTATAGTTGATTTAGGTAAAACAGAAGCAATTTTACCACCACGAGAACAGATACCGAATGAACGATTAAAAGTAGGTGAACATATTCGTGTGTATGTAGTTAGTGTTGAACAGGCATCAAAAGGGATAAAAGTATTGGTGTCCAGAAATCGTCCAGAAATGGTTAAGAAATTATTTGAAATAGAAGTACCAGAAATTTATGAAAAAGTTGTTGAGATAGTAAATATTGTTCGTGATCCTGGTGTTAGAACAAAAATTGCTGTTATATCACATAATCCTAAAGTTGACCCTGTTGGTGCTTGTGTTGGAATTAAAGGTTCACGCGTTAAACCAATAATAGATGAACTTAAAGGAGAACGTATTGATTTAATACCATATACAGATGATTGTGTAAAGTTTATATCAGATGCTTTTTCACCAACAAAAGTGCAGTCAGTCAATATTATCAATAAAGAACAAAAGAAAGCAGAAGTAATTGTATCTGATGATATGCTCGCTTTTGCAATTGGTAAACATGGTAATAATATCAATTTAGTATCAAAACTGATTGGATGGCAAATAGATGTTAAATCTGAATCGCAAAAGAAACAGGAACTAACACAAAAAGTTAATGATGCAATTAAATTATTAACACAACTTGAAGGTGTTGGACCAAAACTTGCTGAGATTTTAAATAAGGCCGGTTGGAACGATATAAAGAAAATCGCAGCAGCAAAAGTAGATGAACTTACTACTGTAAATAATGTTGGAGAAAAAACTGCACAGAAAATAATTGAATCGGCAAAAAAATATATTCAGGAACATGAAAATGGAACGGGAAAAGCATAAACAATTAAAAAAATCCGAGAAAAAGAAGAAAATTACTAGAGTTCATATTGATAAAAAGTTAACTAAGAAAACTGAAAATGTTGTTCAGGATAATTCAACTGAAACAGTTGTAAAACAGAAAAGTAAAAAGATAGGTATAATTAAGAAAAAATCTAAGAAATTAGAACAGATTAGTAAAATTGAACCTGAACAAAAAGTTACTAAAGAACAATCTATCTCTACAACAGAAGTTATACAGAAACCATCAGAAATAAGAAAACGAGGTAGACCAAGAAAAAAAATAATAGAAAAAGAAGAGACAATTAAGATAGAGAAACCTGTTACTGAACAACAGGTTCCTGTTCCGCAACCTGTACCACAACCTGTTCCAGAACAAATTCAGAAACCAGTTATTACGAAACCTGCTATTGAACAACAACCGGTCAGTGTTATACCAAAACCACAAAAGATAAAGATAAATGAGTTAACAACGGTTCGAGAATTAGCAGAAAAAATAGGTAAACAACCCACAGAAATAATAAAAAAATTATTATCTTTAGGAACAACTGTTACTATAAACCAGAGAATAGAACCTGATATTGCGGAATTGATTGCGCATGAATATGGTTATGAAACAGAATTTATTTCATTTTATAGTGATGATGTATTGGAAGAATATAAACCTGATACGACTAAATTAGTACCAAGAGCACCTATTGTAACAGTAATGGGACATGTTGACCACGGTAAAACAACCCTACTTGATACTATAAGAAAAACAAAAGTAACTGAATCTGAAGTAGGTGGCATTACACAACATATTGGTGCTTATAGAGTAGATACGCAAAAAGGTAGTATAGTTTTTCTTGATACACCAGGACATGAACTTTTTACAGCAATGCGTGCACACGGTGCAAAAATAACAGATATTGTTGTATTAGTAGTCGCTGCTGATGACGGCGTTATGCCACAAACTATTGAAGCAATAAATCATGCACGTTCAGCAGGTGTTCCTATAATTGTTGCAATAAATAAAATTGATATGCCTAATTCTAATCCAGAAAAAGTTAAACAACAATTAGCATCTTATAATCTGTTACCTGACCAATGGGGTGGAGATACACTTACAGTAGAAATATCTGCAAGAAATAATATAAATATTGATAAATTGTTGGATACAATACTTTTTAAAGCAGAATTAATGGAATTGAAATCTAATCCAGATTGTCCTGCTCGCGGAATTGTTGTTGAAGCAAAACTTGATTCGCGTAAAGGACCACTCGGAACAATATTAATACAAGATGGTACTCTTAAAATAGGCAATAATTTTATTTGTGGACTAACTTATGGAAAAGTTAAATCAATTATAAATAATATGAATCAGAGAATAAATAGTGCTGGACCATCTACACCAGTAGAAGTACTCGGATTTGATTCTGTTCCTTTTGTCGGTGATAAATTTATAGTAGTGAAAGATGAATATACAGCAAGAGATATTGTTGAAAAAAGAAGAAATATTTACAAACAACAAAAATATCAAACCAGACACAGAATTTCACTTGAAGATATTAAATCGTCAGGAATAAAACAATTGAATCTTATAATTAAAGCAGATGTTATCGGGTCATTATGTGCTATTCGTGATGCAATTGACAGAATTGATTTAAATGATGTTAAATTTAATATAGTTCATTCTGGTGTCGGCTCAATAAATGTTTCAGATATAAATTTAGCTATTTCTACTGATTCTATTGTAATCGGATTTAATATACGTCCTGAACAAAACGCTGAATCGCTTGCTAAACAGGAAGGTGTTGATATAAGAATTTACAGGATAATATTTGAACTTGTGGATGATATAAAGAAAGCATTGGAAGGATTATTAGCACCAAAATATAAGGAAGTAATAATAGGTAAAGTTCAGGTAAAAAAAGTTTTTAATATAAGTAAAATTGGAACAGTTGCTGGTTGTGTAGTGTTAGAGGGGAAAATACAACGTAATTCATCAGTAAGATTAATTCGTGATAATTCTATTGTTGCAGATACAAAAATTGCGTCATTACGTGTAGTTAAAAATGATGTTAAAGAAGTCGAAAAAGGACATGAATGTGGTGTATTATTAGAAAATTACAATGATATAAAAATAGGTGATATTATTGAAGTTTATACAAAAGAGAAAATTGAACAGAAAATAGTAGAACATAAATATTAAGTTCTGACAAATGTTTGTCGGTGCTATCTATATTGAACTCTATTTACCAAGCGTAAATTCTTTAAAGGATAAACGAAAAATAATAAAAAGTATACTGGATAGATTAAGAAATAGATATAATATATCTGTTGCCGAAATAGATTGTCAGGATGTATGGCAGAAATCCACTATCGGTATTTCATATATAAACTCAAAACATAGTGAGATAGATATCATGCTAGAAACAATATTGAATTTTATTAAGTTAGAAAAAGATGTATCTATTCTGGATTATGAAAAATATATTTATTAAACTATTATGTTACCATATAAAAGAGCATTACGATTAAATAAATTATTACACCATAAAATATGTGATATTTTACAGGAAATAAAAGATCCAAGAATAGGTTTTATAACAATAACTTCAACTGAATTAAGTGATGACTTGAAATTATTGAAAGTATATTATTCGTTAATTGATATATCAAAAAAATATAATAAAAATGATACTCAACTGGCTCTTGATAATGCAGCAGGTTTCATAAGATTCAGGATAGGAGAAGAAATAGATTTACGAGTTATACCTAAAATTCAATTCATTTTTGATGCGTCATTTGAAAGAGCACAACGTATTTTTAATCTCATTGATGAAATATCAAAGGAATCAGAAGATAAAGAAGAATTATAAGTTAAGTATATATAGTTGACAGAATAGTAAAAATTAGAAGAAAAAAAATTAATGGATAGACATATATATGAGATTTAAATGAAAAAAATAGTGAATGAAATATTAAAAATATTCAAAAAAAATAATAATTTCTTTATTACCGGTCATATTAGACCCGATGGTGATACAATCGGATCAGAATTGGCTATTGCATCTTGGTTAAAAAAAAATAATAAAAATGTTGAAATAGCACATACAGATAAATTACCTGATAATTTGTTGTTTCTATCAGGAACAGAAAATATAATCATTACTAATAAAATTGATAAGGAATATGAAGTAGGAATAATATTTGAATGTCCGGATACAACACGAATGAAAAATATTATTGATTTAAATAAATTAAAGAAAATTATATCAATTGATCATCATCCAACAGAATTTAGTTTCGGACATATAAATCTTATTAATACAAAAGTATCTTCATGTGCAGAATTAGTATATACATTAATGAGACAATCAAAATATGTTCCTAATTTGAATGAAGCAATATGTTTGTATGTTGGACTTGTTACTGATACAGGTAAATTCCAGCAGATGAATACTACATCTAATTGTTTAAAAATTGCTTCGGAATTAGTTAAAATAGGTGTTAATCCTGCAGAAATATATAGAAATATTTATGGAAAAAAGACAGTAACCAGCGCAAAAATACTTGCTAAAGCATTAGAAACACTGAATTTTGAAGACGGTATTTGCTATATGTGGTTATCAGATAAAATAAATAAAGATATACAAAATGTTCAATTAACTACCGATGATATAATTAATTATGCTGGTCTTATATCTGATACTAAAATATATGTTCTATTTAGTGAATTCAAAGATAAGGGTATCGTTAAAGTAAGTCTTAGGTCATATGATGATAATATTGATTTGAATAAAATTGCTTCAAAATTTGGTGGAGGTGGACATAAACACGCTTCTGGTTGCGAAATTAAAGGGTCACTAAATAAAATTAAACAAGAAGTATTAGAATATTTGAAAAAGTGTATATGAAAATTGATAGCGGTATATTGAATATATATAAGCCATCCGGTATCTCTTCATCAAATGTTGTGAAAATAATTAAACATAAACTTAATGTGAATAAAATTGGACATTGTGGATGTTTGGATCCGTTAGCAGAAGGTGTTCTTGTGATTTGTTTTGGTAATAAAACAAAATTATTTAATAAACTGAGTAACCAGATAAAGGTCTATGAAACAGTGTTAATTTTTACTTTAGAAACTGATACGGATGATATATCAGGAAAAATTATTAACTATAAATATGTAGATGATATCCCAACAATTGATATGATAAAAAATACACTTTTGTCTTTTGTTGGTGATATTGAACAGATAGTTCCAATATATTCTGCTGTTAAATTGAACGGTAGACGGTTTTATGAATATGCACGCGACGGTAAATATGTTGACCCTAAAATACATAAAATAAAAATATATGAGATAGAACTAATCAAATATTTATTCCCATATCTGAAATTTCGAGTAAAATGTTCTGCTGGAACATATATAAGGTCATTATGTAGAGATATAGGTAGGAAATTAGATCTATATGCTACTATGTGCTCACTTATACGATTAAAATCAGGTGAATTTACAATAGAAAATAGTATTGATTTTACTAAAATTAAATATTTTTCATACGATGAATTAATAAAATATGTGATCACAAACGAGTTTATTTCGTGGAATTAATGAGTTAAAATGCGATTTGTTGTATTGACAATAGGTTTTTTTGATGGAGTACATATAGGTCATAGATGTATCATCAGAGATGTAGTTGAATATAGTAGAAAATATAAATATAAAAGTGTTGTGTTAACTTTCGATAGACCACCACAAAGTATTGATGGGCTATTAACAACACAAAAAGAAAAATATGATATTTTAAAATCATTAGGTATAGATAGTATTGGAATAATATATTTTGATAAGAAATTTTCAGAAATAACACCAGAAGATTTTTTTTATAAATTTCTGTTAAAAAATTATAAATTGAAAAAAATTGTTGTTGGTCACGATTTTATGTTCGGTAAAAATAGAAGCGGTGATATAAAATTATTAGAAAAATTGTGTGAAAAAAATAATATTTTATTGACTCAAATTAGGCCTGTAATGTATAAAGATAAAAATAATGGTAAAATGTTCATTGTCTCATCATCTTTGATTAGAGATTTGATTAAAGAAAATAAAATTGAGTTAGTAAATGATCTTTTAGCAAGACCTTATTGTATAACAGGAGAAGTAATTAGAGGGAAAGGACTGGCTACTAAACTCGGATTTCCAACAGCGAACATGAAAGTGTCAAAAGATAAACTTTTACCAGAAGGTGTCTTCTATGTCCATAGTATTATTAAAAATAGAGTTTATCCAGGAATAGTAAATATAGGATATACACCGACATTGAACACAACACAAAAAGAAAAAACAGTTGAAGTTCATATAATTGATTATTCTGAACCAATTGTTAATACAGAAATAAGCATTAATATACTTAAAATGATTAGAAAAGAAATCAAATTTGATAATATTTTAAACTTAAAAAAACAAGTTTTATCGGATATTAATTTGGTAAAAAATTTTGTTATAACTGGTAATTGGAAAGGAGATAATGTGATAAATTAATATGATGAAAAATGTAAACATAGATAATATTAAAAATTTTTGTATAATTGGAAGTGGTAGTAGCGGAAAAACATCTTTAGCAGAAGCAATTTTATTTGTTTCTAATGTAACTACAAGATTAGGTAGTGTAGATGAAGGGAATACTGTCTGTGATTATAATGAAGATGAAATAGAACGTAAAATTTCTATTAATGCTTCTGTGGTCGAGTTCGAATATAATAATTTTAAGTTAAATATGATTGATACACCAGGATATGTTGATTTTATAGGAGAAGTGTTATCATCTATAAAGATATCAGATGCAGTAGTCCTAGTAATTAGTGGCGATAGTGATATAGATACTTCAACAGAACAATTATTTGAAATTATTTCTGAAAATAATAAACCAGTACTAGTTTTTATAAATAAACTTGATAAAGATAATACTGATTTTATTAAAACTGTTCAACAAATTGAACAGAAACTTGATGTGAAATTAACACCTGTCCTAATACCAATTAATACAGGTAAAGATTTTGATTCTGTTATAAATATTATAACAACAAAAAAAATTGTTGGAACAGGTAAAGAAATCAAGGAATTAGAGTTGAATGAGTCAGATGAATCAATAAAAAATTATTTGGAAAAATTGATTGATACTGTTGCCTCCTGTGATGATAAACTTGTAGAAAAATTTCTTGAAGGGGAAAAAATAGGAGAAAAAGAACTTGTTGACGGACTTAAAACAGGTTTTAAACAGAAGAAAATTATTCCTGTTATCTGCGGGTCAGCAAAAAAATGTGTAGGAATATTTGCTCTGTTAAATTTTATTACTGAGTATTTTCCTATACCAGAAATAACAGGTAAAGAAACTGACCCATTTGTCGGATTGGTGTTTAAAACAACAAGTGAGCCAGGTATGGGCCAGATGAATTTTATTCGGGTTTATTCAGGAAAATTAATTGCAGGAAATGATGTCTATAATATATCTAAACAATCCTGGGAACGTGTTGGACAGATTTGTTATGTGCAGGGTAAAAAAAGAATTGATATAAATACACTTTCAGCAGGTGACATAGGAATCTTAATTAAACTTAAACAGACACGAACTAATGATATTCTGTGTGATAAAAAACCTGATATAGATAAAATTCCAAATTTAGAGTTAATAAAGTTTCCTGAAACTGTTATTGATATGGCTGTGAGCACAAAAACAAAAGAAGAACAGGAAAAATTAGGTAACGCTATGTCTTCAATTATACTTGAAGACCCAACAGTAAAATTTGGTTATAATAATGAAACAAAAGAAATGGTTCTTTCTGGAATGGGTAATTTACAACTTGAGATAATAAAAAACAGGATTAAAACAAGATTCGGTATTGATGTCGAATTAGTTAAACCGAGGATACCTTATAAAGAGACAGTAAAAGGGACTTCTCGTGTTCAGGGTAAATATAAAAGACAGTCAGGAGGTAGAGGTCAATATGGAGATTGCTGGCTTAAAATAGAGCCACTAGAACGTGGGAAAGGTTTTGAATTTATTGATAAAATATTTGGAGGCGCAATACCTAAAAATTATATACCTTCAATAGAAAAAGGTGTTTTACAGGCAATGAGTGAAGGAGTTATTTCAGGATATCCTGTAACTGATATTCGTGTAACTCTTGATGACGGTTCATACCACGAAGTAGATTCATCTGATATGGCTTTCAAAATTGCTGGTGCTATGGCATTAAGAAAAGGTGTTTCTGAAGCGAATCCTTGTATACTGGAACCAATAATGAATGTTGAAATAATTATACCAGAAGAATATCTGGGCAGTGTGATGGGGGATATTAGCGGACGTAGAGGAAAAATACTTGGAACAGAACAAGGAAAAGGCAAAAAGAAACAAGTTGTTAAAGCATTAGTTCCATTAGCAGAAATGTTCCAATACGGGGCTGATTTGCGGTCTATGACAAAAGGAGCAGGAAAATTTCATATCAGTTTTTCACATTATGAAGAGTTGCCGTCTTATTTAGCACAAGAGTTAATAGAAACATATCAGAAATCTAAAAAGACAGAAGAATAATTTTAAAATATTTATATAGAGAGAGGTGTAGAATATGTTATCAAAAGAACAAAAAAAAGAAATTGTTGATAAATACAAAAAAAATCCTCATGATACAGGATCGGCTATTGTCCAGATCGCTATTTTAAATGAACGTATAAAATATTTAACTGAACATTTTAAGAAAAATCCCAAAGACTTTGCTTCGCAAAGAGGATTTTTACAACTTATTAGTAAAAGGAAACGGTTGTTAGATTATATCAAGAAAAAAAGTTCTGAGGATTATAATAAAATAGTAAATGAATTAAATTTAAAATAATAAGGAATTAACTATGTTCAGTAAGGAAATTGTTATTAATAATAAGAAAATAATTATTGAAACAGGTGAATTGGCAAAACAATCAAACGGTGCAGTCCTTGTCAAATTAGGTGAAACCACAGTTTTGGTAACAGTTGTGTTACAGAAAAATGGTAAATCTGATAAACCAGAAAATGTATTACCATTGTCAGTAGATTACAGAGAACGAACATATGCACACGGTAAAATACCAGGAGGTTTTTTTAAACGTGAAGGAAGACCTAAAGAAACAGAAATACATATTGCTAGAATGATAGACCGTTCAATAAGACCATTATTCCCTAAAGGATTTAATGTTCCTATCCAGATTACAGCACTCGTGCTTTCTTTTGATGGTGAAAATGATACTGATGTCCCATCAATAATTGGCGCTTCTACTGCATTGATGGTTTCTGATATACCGTTTGATAAGCCAGTAGGCTGCTTACGAGTAGGTTATCTAAATAACAAATTTATTATTAATCCTACTAATGAAGAGCGTCAGAAAAGTAATTTGGACTTGATACTTGTTGGCACAGGAACAGAAGTTATAATGATTGAATTAAAAGCCAATCAAGTAGATGAACAGATAGTTATAGATGCAATAAATTATGCGAGTAACGACTTGAAAAAGATTGTTCAATCACAAATTGAATTCAAGAATGAAGTAAATAACAATAAAATTATTCTTGAAGAGAAAAAAGTTAATAGTGACCTTGTTAAATTGATTCAACAATTAGTTAGCGGAAAGATAATTGATATTGCAAAAATACAGGATAAAAATATTAAAGAGAGAACTTATGAAGAACTTAAAACAAATATTTTGAATAATCCTGAAATAAGTAAATATCTTACAACAGACATAACTTCTACGGAATCAAATGAGAATAAAGTTACAGAATCTGATGTGATTAATGTAATAGAAGATTTATTTAGATCGGAAATAAGAGATTATATTATAAAGAATCAGGTTAGATTGGATAACAGAAAATTAGATGAGTTAAGACCAATATCATGCTCTGTCAATATCTTACCAAGAACACATGGTTCTGCTCTATTTGTCCGCGGACAAACACAGTCACTTGTGACTGTTACTTTAGGGACACCTCGCGATATGCAGATTATTGAAGAATTAGAAGGCGAATATAAAGAAAGATTCATTTTTCATTATAATTTCCCAGGATTCGCTACAGGGGATATTAAACCAGATAGAGCCCCCTCTCGTAGAGAAATAGGACACGGATTATTAGCTAAACGGTCAATATATCAGTTATTACCTGATGAAGATAGTTTCCCGTATACAATTCGTGTTGTATCAGATATCTTAGAATCAAATGGCTCCTCTTCAATGGCTTCTGTCTGTGGTGCATCATTAGCTTTATTTGATGCAGGAGTACCAATTAAATCTGCTGTTGCTGGTGTAGCAATGGGTATGATTAAAGAAAAAGAAAAATATGTTATACTGACTGATATTAGTGGATTGGAAGATCATATAGGTGATTTTGATTTTAAAATAGCAGGCACACGAACCGGTATTACTGCAATACAACTTGATGTAAAAATCCTTGAAGTTGATATATCAATAATATCGGATGTGTTTAAACAGGCAAAATTAGCAAGACAACAAATACTGAATAAGATGGATTCGGTAATAAATAAACCAAGAGAAGAATTGTCTGGCTATGCCCCAAGATTAATGGTTCTGAAAATTTCACAAGAAAAGATAGGTGATTTGATTGGTCCTGGAGGAAAAAATATTAGACAGATACTAGAACAAACAGGAACAGAAATAGATATTGAAGAGGATGGTAAAATTTTTATTTCAGGAAAAGATAGTCAATCATTAAAACTTGCTCAGAAAATGGTTGAAGATTTAACTGCTGATATTGTAATAGGAAAAACATATCAAGGTAAAGTTGTTAAAATAGCTGATTTCGGTGCTTTTATTGAAGTATTACCAGGGAAAGAAGGATTAGTACATATTTCTCAACTGGCTGATTATCGTGTTAATCATGTTAGAGATGTTGTTAAAGAAGGAGATGAAGTATTAGTTAAAGTTATAGATATAGATGATAAAGGAAGATTAGTATTATCAAGGAAAGCTGCATTAGATGAATTCAAAAAATAATACTGAGAAAAAAAATAATATTGATTCTATTAGTAAACTTAACGAATTGTATAAGTTTATGCTGGATAATAACTTGGAAGAACTTGAAGTGAAGGATACTTCAGGATTTGTTAGAATAAAAAGAAGAAGTAAAAAATCTAATAAACAACAAATGTTTATTTATCCTAATAACATATATTCATTACAGCCACAACCTGTATCCAAGATAGAAGATAATTTACAAAATACAGAAAAAATTATTACTCCATTAAACGGTGTCTTCTATCGTGCAGCTTCACCCACAACAAAACCGTTTGTAGAAGAAGGTGATATAATAGAACAAGGAGCAATTCTGTGCATAATTGAAGCAATGAAAGTAATGAACGAAATACGGGCTGAAAAAAAATGTAAAATAATAAAAATATTAATTGAAAATGGAACTCAAGTAACACAAGGTCAAGAAATTTTTATAATACAACCAGTTTAATTTATGAATGAATTAATTGGACTTACAGCAGGAAAAATATGGAATTATTTAAATAAAAACGGTGTTTCTAATGTCGTTAAAATGAAAATAGAACTTAAAATAAATAATATCCAATTATTTCTTGCACTTGGATGGCTTTTACGAGAAGATAAAATAGTGATAACGCAAGAGAAAAATAATATGTATGTAAAATTAAAAGAAGAAAAATGAGTTCGTGGACATACAGAACAAAAAATAAACAAAAAACACAAGAAAATTATATACTGAAATCAGTTATAACTTTTATTCTGTCTATAATAATCTTATACAGTTTGCTCTTTCCTTCTCAGTTTGGAATAATAGGACAGAAATTCAAATCAGTAATATCATACCTTTTCGGACAAGGAATGTATCTTATACCTTTGTTTGTATTTTTATATAGTTTTAAAACATTTAAAAAACAAAATGTTTCTGTTATCCAGTGGACCATATCGTTACTGTTTATTGTTTTATCTTGCGTTTTTCTAAGTGTAATAAGTAAAATTAATTATGGTGGATTGCTTGGCAAATTTTTAAAAGAACAATTTTTTGAACGAATATTAGGTCCATTGGGAACTGTAATTATTGTTATATTAGGACTAATTTATTTAATTAGTGTTTTACTTAATATCTCGTTGGTTAATTTGGTTGGAAAATTTATAGAAACCATTTCAAAAGATTTGGAAGAATGGCGTTCAACAAGAGAATTAATAAAAAAAATAGAAGTTAAACAGAAACCAATTGTTAAACCAAAATTAGAAAAAGAAAATAGTGAACCATTAATTGAAAAGAAAACTGTTAAAGAACTTATCAAAACACAACCTGAACAAAGTAAACAAGAACAAAAAGAAATAGAAATAATACCTAAAAAACAAAAAATTAAAGAAGAAATACAGTTCGATAAATATCAATTACCTACTTTGGACCTAATACCACCTACAACTCAAAAAGAGAAAATTGAATATAACCAAGAAGACCTCGTTTCAAGAGCAGCATTACTTGAACAAACATTATCTAATTTTAATGTTCGTGCGAAAGTTGTTAATATTTCACCGGGTCCTGTAATAACAAGATTTGAGTTAACACCAGAACCAGGAGTAAAAGTACAACAGATAACTGCATTGGAAAATGATATTGCACTCGCTATGAAAACATCTAATATACGGATAATAGCTCCTGTTCCAGGTAAAGGAACAGTCGGTATCGAAATTCCAAATCCGAAAACAAAATTTGTAGGGATAAGAGAAATAATGGAGTCAGAAGAATTTATTAATTCTAAATCAAAACTTACTATCGCATTAGGACAAACTACTGATGGAAAACCATATGTCACAGATTTAATTCCGATGCCACATTTACTTATTGCTGGTGCAACAGGTTCAGGTAAAAGTGTATGTATACATTCTATAATAACTTCAATACTTTTTAAATCAAGACCGGATGAAGTTAAATTTTTACTTATTGACCCAAAACGATTGGAATTACCTGTATATAACGGTATCCCACACCTGTATGACCCTAAAACAAGTCCTGAAAAAGTTAGTGTTATTACTCAACCTAAAGAAGCAGCAGAATCACTTAAATATTTAGTTAAGGTTATGGAAAAACGTTATGAAAAATTCGCTCAAGCAACAGTGAGAAATATTGAGGCATATAACGAACTAATGATAAAACAGAATAATAAAAAAGAGTTTTATATCGTAGTAGTAATAGATGAACTCGCAGATTTAATGCTGGTTCTACCAAAGGAAATAGAAGATAATATCCAAAGATTAGCACAGATGGCTCGCGCTGTCGGAATACATCTTGTGCTAGCAACACAAAGACCATCAGTAGATGTTATAACAGGTGTAATTAAAGCAAATTTGCCATCAAGAATAGCACTACAAGTATTATCAAAAGTGGATTCTCGTGTTATTTTAGATACAACAGGTGCTGAAGATTTATTAGGACGCGGTGATATGTTGTTTCTACCAACTGGTGAAGCAAAACCAATAAGATTACAAGGTGCTTATGTATCAGAAAAAAATGTTGAAAAAATAGTTGAATTTATAAAAAAACAGAATTTTGTTCCTGAATATGATGATATTATAACAGTAAAAAAACAGGAAGAAGTATTAGAAAAAAATATCAAAAGATCTGCATATATGATCGATGCTTTGGAATTAATTATGGAACGAAAACGTATTTCACAGGATTTACTTAAAGCAAGATTCGGCTCATCCGCAACAGCAAGTGATATTTTAAGTATACTTGAAACAGAAGGATTTATACATAAACCTGAGGGAACAAATAGATGGCATATTTTTTTTGATAAAGTAGAGGAATATCTTAAAACACATAAATCCGATGCTAATGAAAATCTAAATCAATAAAAATAAAAAATATGATGGTTGTAATTAGAATGAAAAAAATAATTGTTAAAACATTAACTGTTTTTTATTTCTCTTCTGTGTATTACTTGGTTGCTGATGAAATTACTGTAAATGAAATATTAAATAAAATGCAAGAATACGAAAATAAGATAAATATTTTAGAAATAAGTTTTAAACAAAATATTGAGTTCGTTAATGTTGGAGAGAAATATGAAACAGAATGTAAACTTGTTTACGAAAAACCTAAAAAATTATATTATGAACAAAATAAACCACAAAAAATTCAAATTATATCAAACGGAAATAATTTGTTTCTGTATAATCCATCTTATAAACAGGTTTTTGTAGAAAATTGGAAATCATGGAAAGGTATCGACTATTTTATCCCAGGTTTGTTCACACATGAAGGTAATACTAAATACTTAAAAAAATATTTCAATATTAAATTTGATAAAAAAGAGGATAATTTCTATGTATTATATATTACACCTAAAAAGAAATACGAAAAGAGTAAGTATTTGGATGGAAAATATCAATTTTATTTATGGATAGATGAAAAAGAATACTATCCTAAAAAGTTTAAATTCCAATCTGAAACTGTTATAAGTACAACTGAAATATTAGATTGGCAAATAAATACTGCTATTGATGAGAAAATATTCCAATTCACTATCCCAGAAGATGTTGAGGTATTGAGATTAAATAAATAAGAAAATGAAATTTATTGAACAAATAAACATTCCTAATAGATTAACTTTAATACGAATCCTACTTGTTCCTTTTTTTATGGTTGTGATGTTTATTGATAATTTATGGACAAGAATATTTGTTTTTATTGTATTTATTATTGCTTCAATAACTGATTTGTATGACGGTAAAATAGCAAGAAAATATAAACAAGTATCAAAAGTTGGTATTTTTATTGACCCTATTGCTGATAAAATACTTATTTCTGCAGCATTGATTTTTTTTGTGCAAGTAAAAGAATTAAATATTCCTGCCTGGATGATTGTCCTTATTATTTCAAGAGAATATATTGTTACTGGATTGAGATTAATAGCTACTATTGAGAACAAAATTATGCAAGCAGATTATATTGGGAAATTTAAAACAACATCACAGATAATTGTTATTATTACAATACTTGCTATTTTAATTATAAATTCTGCTATAAAATATTATTGGGGATTAGAACCTAATGATTTACTTAATTTTAGTGATTGGAAATATTATCTCGGTTTATTCCTACTAAAAGTTCCTTTCTGGTTAATGTTAGTTGTGACTCTATTTACAGTGTATTCAGGTATATCATATTTTAGAAAATATAAAAATATTGTTATTTTAAAACTTGGTGAATAAAATATAGTTTAGAAATACATCATCTGTTAAAATATGAAAAATAAAGCATTGTCAATGTAGTCCATAATTTATAAGGAGGAAAATTAATTTTATGGTAAAAGACGAACGACTTAAAGCGTTGCAAGCAGTAATAATGCAGATTGAGAAAGATTTTGGGAAAGAAGCAGTAATGAGATTAGGTGAAAAAGTAGAAAAAATTTCTGTTGAAGCAATACCTACTAGTGCTCTCCCTCTTGATGTCGCTATCGGAGTGGGTGGTATACCACGCGGTAGAATAGTTGAAATTTTTGGACCAGAATCGTCAGGTAAATCTACTATTGCAATGATTATTGCTGCTCAAGCTCAGAAATTAGGTGGTGTTTCAGCATACATTGATGCAGAACATGCTTTTGACCCAAATTATGGTAAACAATTAGGACTGGATATAGATAACCTACTTATTTCTCAACCAGATTCCGGAGAGGAAGCATTAGAAATAACTGAAAGATTAGTAAGAAGCGGCGCAGTTGATATAATTATAGTTGATTCTGTTGCTGCACTTGTGCCTAAAGCCGAGATAGAAGGAGAAATGGGTGATGCGCAGGTAGGTTTACAAGCACGACTTATGTCTCAAGCATTAAGAAAACTTACTTCTACAATATCGAAATCAAAATCAGTTGTAATATTTATTAATCAATTACGACAAAAAATCGGTGTTATGTTCGGTAATCCTGAAACAACACCAGGTGGTTTAGCTTTGAAATTTTATGCTTCATTACGACTGGATATACGACGAATCGAACAGATAAAAAGAAATGAGGAAATAGTGGGTGCTCGCGTGAGAATAAAAGTAGTAAAAAATAAAGTTGCTCCACCGTTCCGACAAGCAGAATTTGATATATATTTTGGTGAAGGTATATCACGAGAAGGTTATCTTGTTGATATGGGTATTGAAAATGGAATCTTAGAAAAATCTGGAACATGGATATTATTTAGAGGAGAAAAGATAGGACAAGGCCGTGACCAAGCAAAGACATATTTAAAAGAGAACAAGCAAATAGCAGATGAAATAGAAAAATTATTACGAGAAAAATTGTTACCTAAACAAACAGAAAAAGATAAAAACGAAATACAAACTGAAGAAGAAAATAATAAAACAATAAGTCAGAAAAAACACAAGTGAGTATAAAAATATATATTGTTGGCGAATTAGAATCGAATTGCTATTTTATTATTGATGATGAAACAAAGGATACTTTTATTGTTGACCCTGGTGCTGAACCAGAAAAACTTGATTATGAACTAAAAAAATTTAATCTGAATCCATGCGGAATATTTAATACACACGGACATATTGACCATATTTCTGGTAATTCTTATCTGAAATCAAAATATAACATACCTGTTTATATTCATGAACAAGATAATAATTTATTAACAGATTCCATAAGTAATCTATCTTCTATTATGTACACTGAAACGATTATACTACCTTCTGCTGATAAATTATTAACTGATAACGAAATTATTAGGAAAAATAATATTGAACTGAAAATAATACATACACCAGGACATACACCAGGAAGTATCTGTATCGTTTATAATAAAAAATATATTTTTACTGGTGATACTCTATTCTGCGGTTCAGTAGGTAGATGCGATTTACCTGGCGGAAATGAACAGATATTATTGAATTCATTAGAAAAATTGAAACATTTACCTGAATCAATGATAATTTTACCCGGACACGGACCGCAGTGTAATTTGAAAGATGAATTAATACATAATCCATATTTAACAAGATGAATTACATAGATTATATTGAAACTCTATCAAAAAAAGAATATATAGGACAGAAACCAGGATTAAATAGAATAAGAAAAATATTAAAGTTACTTGATAATCCACAAGAGAAATATCCTGTTATCCATATAACAGGAACAAATGGTAAAGGGTCAACAGCGTTAATGATTTATTCAATACTTATAGAAGCAGGTTATAAAGTAGGATTATATACTTCACCACATATTGTTGATTTCAGGGAACGTATCCGTATTAATGATAAATTAATAACTTTATCCGAGATAAACAAAATCATGAGAACTATTTTTAAGTATCCAATAACAAATGAACTAACATATTTTGAACTGATGACATCTTTAGCATTTAAATATTTTGAATCAGAAAAGGTTGATTTTGTTGTCTCAGAAGTAGGTTTAGGTGGAAAATATGATGCAACTAATATAGTGAACAGACCTGTTGTAAGTATAATCACATCAATTGATTATGACCATATTGATTATTTCGGAAATAAACTTGAATCTATAGCGTATGAGAAATCAGGTATAATAAAACCCAAAGTTCCTGTTATAATTAATACGAATTATAAAAAAATAAATGATATAATTAAGAATGTATGTAACAAAAAAAAGTCCTCTATGTATTCATTGGGAAAAGATTTTTATTACAAATATTTTAAGACAGATTGGGAACGGAAAAGACAGTTATTTTCATATTTCGGTTTATATACTGAATACAAAAATTTATGGCTAAGTTTATTAGGTAGACATCAACTTGATAACGCAAGTTTAGCATTAGCATGTATAGAAATACTGAATAAAAACTACAGTATCATAATAAAAGAAAAAAATATTTATGACAGTTTAAAAACAGTTTATTGGCAAGGTAGATTCGAGATATTTGACTATAAAAAAAATAATCATAAATTAACAGTTATATTAGATGGTGCACATAATCCTGCTGGCGCTAAAGTGTTAAAAAGGACTATTCTCGAATCACCGTATATTAAAAAAGGAATAACTTTTGTTATGAGTATCCTTAAAGATAAAGATTATAAAAATATATGTAAAATATTAAGTCCTATTGCTAAAAAAATTATTATTTTTAAATCCGATTCACCAAGAGCTCTTAATCAAAATATACTAAAAAAAATATGGGAAAAATATTTACCATATGATAAAATATTTGTTGTTGATAATTTTAATCAGTTTTTACAAAAATTAGATACTAATGATAAAGTTGTGTGTATCACCGGCTCATTATACGGTATCGGTATGGCAATAAAATACTTAAAGTCAATAACAAAATATAGAGGTAGAATTAATGGATAAAGTAGCGTTAGGAGTTGATATTGGTGGCACAGAAGTAAAGATTGGACTTATAACATCATCCGGTAAAATATTAGAAAAACAAAAATTTCAACATAGAGTTCCATCTGAACCTGATAAGATAATAAACCAATTGTATAAAGAAATAAAACAGATGAAATTCTGGAATAACAAGAAAATAGTTAATCTATTAACCGGGATAGGTATCGGTTCTGCAGGTGATATAAACCAAACAGAAGGTATTATAAGGTTTTCTACTAATTTTGGGTGGAAAAATGTATATATAAAGAAATTGTTACAAAATAAATTTAATATCCCTATCATAGTTGATAATGATGCAAATGCTGCATGCTGGGGTTCGTTCTGCCTTGAATTCAAAAACAAAATAAATAATCTTGTGTGTTTTACTCTGGGAACAGGTGTTGGTGGCGGAATAGTTATAAATAATAAACTTTATCGTGGAACAACAGGTTCAGCAGGTGAATTAGGACATGTTACATTGTATCCAGACGGTAGAAAATGTAGTTGTGGGAATTATGGGTGTTTAGAACGGTATATCGGAGCATATGATTTAATTAATGATGTAAAAAATAAAATTATTTCCGGTGAAAAGACAGTTATAACAAAACTTATTAAAAATAACTTAAATTTATTAAGTCCTGAAATGGTATATAAAGCAGCATGTATTAATGATAAATTTGCGAAACAGGTATGGACAGATTTCGGTAAACAATTGGGAATTGTTGTAGCGTCAATAGTAAATATTCTTAATCCTGAATTGATTGTATTAACAGGAGGTGTAGCAGACGCATATAAGTTTTTTATTGATATAGTTAGAGATACAGTAAAAAAACGTGCCTTCAAAACACCTTCTGAAAATCTGAAAATAGTTGTATCAAAATTAGGTAAGAATTTAGGTATAATTGGTGCAGCGTGTCTGGTTTTATTTCCATCTTATGACTAAATTTAAATTATCTATAATTTTTATTTTTATGTTTTTATTAGGGGTTATTAAATGTTACGGACAGGAGAGTTCTATAAATATAAATGCTGAATATATGGAATATGATGAAAACAAAAAAGTAATAAATGCAAAACAAAATGTTAAAATAAGTTCAGGTAATTTTGTTATCAGTGGTAATAATATGGAATATAATATAGATGCTGAATATCTTATTATGACAGACAGTGTTACACTTACTGATGAAAATTATTTTTTTACAAGTGAAAAAGTAGTATATGACTTAATTCGTAGCACAGGTGATATATATAACGGATACGGGTTTATTGAACCATTCTATTTTAATTCTAAACTAATAAATAGAGAGAAACATAATTATAAACTGAAAAATTTGGAAATGAGTACTTGCGAACTTAATCCTCCACATTATACTATGCGCGTCTCAAATGCAGAACTTATTCCAAATGAAATAATTCATATACATAATATCTCTTGCTGGTTAGGTAAAATACCTTTTCCATTCTTCTATTTACCATATTATCCTTGGTCACTAAAAAAACGACATGATTGCTGGTGGATAACACCAGGTTTACGCGGTGATACTATTGTCGCAAAAGTTATTTATGGGTTCCCTGTAACAAATAATTCTTATGCAAAAATCTATTTTGATAACCTTTCTCGACAGGGTATCGGAACAGGTATTGAATATAATTATCGGTCAGAAAATAAATACAAAGGAACTTTATATACATATCAGATAAAAGATGAGATAGAGAAAAAACAGAGATGGAACTTTTTTGCTGCACATCAACAGAAATTGTCTCCTATATGGTTGTTACAGGGTAATATTGAATTACTGAGTGATGAATATTTTTATGCATACTATTTTACTGAAAGTTGGTTCCCTGTTATGAATAGACCCAATATGAATATTGGAGTAACAAGACAGACAGATAAAACAAATTTACGGATTTCAGCATATACTGTTTATTCTTCAACATATTTAATAAAGGAATATTCGTTACCAAAAATAGAATATACATTATTACAACCTATTAAACCTAAATTCTGTCCTGTTTCATTGATGTTTTCAACTGTTTTATCTAATAATTATAATGAAACAGTTAACGATACTGTTCTTGAATCATTATCAGATTTGAATGCATACAGAGAAATAAAATTTACAGATAAAGATACGATTACCCCAAGAATAGGAATAAAAGAAACATTTAGATTTAAAAATAAACTTCAAAATGAGAATATATCACTGACAAAAAGTTATCTGAATTTGAATTATTTACATATGTTAAGTTTAGTATCGGAAATTAATTTCAGTTATAACATAACTAACAGATATAGACCGAATACAATGATTATTGATTCTGAAAGTGACGATTATGGGATTGAAACGAATGCGTTAAGTGTAACTTTCTTTTCGTTACCGAGTAATGAAACTAACTTAAGAATTAATACAGGATACGATTTACGAAATTTAAGAAGTGCTCCAGATGTAGATTGGAAAACAAAAATATCACCTGTATCAACAGAATTTAATTTCAGCCGTGATAAATATGGGTTTTATATTAGAGATTCACACAGAATATCACCTTTTATTCAAGATTCATTCCAAATTATGTTCAATTATACTGTTGATGTAAAAACTTATTTTGATATCGGACTAAATTACATAGGACAGAATATTAATACGACTGGGTTAACTAACTCGTTTGCGTTCTGGCCTTCAAATAAATGGCATATAGATATATCTCATTATGCAATTATTGATAAAAATAAAATTGATATTAAACAGAGAGAAATAAATATTTATAGAGATTTACATTGCTGGGAAGCAAAATTGACAGTGAGAACAAGAATATTATCCGGTGTTTCTATAGACGAATATTATTTGAATTTGGGATTAAAAACAGGTAGAGAAGGAAGAAAAAAATTATATAAAATTGAACATGAAAAAGAGTTCTATCCATGGCGTAAACCAGAATAAAACTTGATTTTTTTTAATTAAATTTTATAAAATTATTGAATTATATTTTATAAGAGAGGTGTAACTATGAAAGTTCTTATAACAGGGATAACAGGGTTTGTCGGTAGCCATTTAACAGAATATTTACTTAAATTAGGAAATATTGAAATTTATGGTATTGTTAGATGGCGCTCACAAGTTGATAATATTGAACATATAAAAGATAAAATTAAATTATATGAATGTGATATAAGAGATATGGTATCTGTTGAAAAAACAATTTTTACAATTAAACCGGATAAAATATTTCATCTTGCAGCACAGAGTTTTGTGCCTACTTCGTGGAACGCACCCGCTGAAACACTTACAACAAATGTTATCGGTGAACTAAATATATTTGAATCTGTCAGAAATTCAAAATTAAATCCAGTAATACATATTGCTTGTTCTTCAGAAGAATATGGTATGGTATACGAAAATGAAATTCCTATCAAGGAAACAAATCCACTGAGACCGCTTTCTCCGTATGCTGTAAGTAAAGTAGCACAGGATTTACTGGGTTATCAGTATTATATGAGTTATAAATTGAATATTATACGAACCCGTGGATTTAATCATACTGGACCACGTAGAGGTGAAGTATTTGTTACATCCAATTTCGCAAAACAGATAGCAGAAATAGAAAAAAATAAAAGAGAACCAGTAATTTATGTAGGGAATCTTGATGCTAAACGTGATTTTACTGATGTCAGAGATATGGTGCGGGCATACTGGTTATCAACAGAAAAATGTCAACCAGGTGAAGTATATAATATATGTTCTGGAAAAGCATATCCAATACGAGAAGTTCTAGATATACTTTTATCTTATTCTAAAGTAAAAATAACTGTTA
>Ga0123519_10003969_pt1 | contig 24217 bp, 22 predicted proteins | sample YelNatPaOPRAMG02_FD_87396 | JGI IMG/M metagenome (GOLD analysis project Ga0123519, IMG submission 87396) | Hot spring microbial communities from Yellowstone National Park - Yellowstone National Park OP-RAMG-02 (version 2) | ecosystem: Environmental > Aquatic > Thermal springs > Hot (42-90C) ...
GTTAAAACAAAGGATACATAGGTAGTGCTTTATATGGATATACTTTCGGACGTGGGTTCGATTCCCACCACCTCCACCATTAAAGTAAAAAATTATTTTTTGTAATATAGGGGAATATGCGGATTAAACTCCGCAAGGAGGTTTTATGAGTTTAAAAAAGATTGTATTGTTTTTAATATGCTTTTGTAGTATTGTAGTAGCCCAAGAGAAGAAATATGATGATAAAACATTAGAAAGGTTATCTTCTGTAACAGGGATATCAAAATCAGAGATTTTAAGATATCAAGTTTCTAAACTTGAAGATATATTATTAGCATATGTTATTTCAACTTATACAGGAAATAGTATAGAAACTATTTTACAAGCGAGTGATTTTGGTAAAGATATGAAAAAATTTTATAATAGTTATGGTGTTATTCAGGATATTCAAAATAGTATAAACAATAAGTATAATGAGTTAAAGGGAAAAGTGTTTAAAGAAGAATTAAAAAAAGCAGATTATTCTGGAATAGATAAAGAGAAAGTTGCAGAGGTAATTTCTAAAAAAACTGGAATATCAAAAGGAGCAATTTTGGATTATGGTTTTAGTTCCGGGTTAAGTATAAATGATATTTTATTGGCGTGTGAGATTGCGTCAAGAACAGGAAATAGTTTGTCCAATATTATTGAAGCAAGGAAACAATCTGCAGGTTTCGGCGAAGTATATAATAAATATAATATTGTTTCAGATATACAATCTGAAATAAACGCTAAGTATCAAGCAGATATGGAAGAAGTAAATTTAGTATCATCTTCTGCAAAAAAGGAAAAAAAAGGTATAACTAAAGAAATGGAATATTCTGCTGATGTTATATCAAAAATTACCGGAATTTATAAAGAGAAAATAATGGATTATTATAAAGAAGGAGAGAGCGAGGGAGATATAGTAAGGGCTTGTGCAATTTCTAGCAAGACTGGTAGTGACTTATATAATATATTTAAATTAAAAAGAGAAGGTGGTTGGAGCAAGGTTAATAATTATTATAACATATCTCCAATAATACAAGATGAAATAAATAGTAAAATATCAGAAATAAATAATGCTTTACATCCACAAGCAAAATAAATAGTAGAAAGGAGAAGATATGTCAGAAACTAAAGGGAGTTTGGGCTTTTATATTATTGTTTTAATAGTAGGAGCAGTCATAGGAACTGTTTTAGGTGAAGTGATTGGGAGTTTAATACCAAAAGAAGGTATTATCCATGATTTTTTTGTAACAGGTGCAACACTTGGTATAACAAAACCATTGGAAGTTGATTTAAAATTCTTTACTTTTACAATAGGTTTAACTGTTAAATTAACTATTAGCAGTGTTATTGGAATATTACTTGCTGCTGCAATTATGAGAAAAGTTTAGCCTTCTTTAAAGAATCTGTCTGAATAGTCCTTTATTTTAGAATTTTTTCTTAAATTTTCTAACCATTGGAAGAAAATAATATTTTGCTTCTTATTCAAAAGTTCGATTCTAGTAGCCTCTTTTTCTTTTAAATATGTATCTTTATCAGGGAGTTTTATGTCTATTAATTTTAGTAAATAGTATCCATTGTGAGTTTTTAGTATCTTACCTACATCTCCTATATTCGCTATCATGAAGGCTGTTTTAACGAATTCGTTGATGTTATCAACGTTTTTTAAATCTTTACCTTCTCTATTGAAATAATCTGTTTCTTTTATTCCAAATTGTTTGCAAACTATGTCAAAATTAGATTTCTCTTCTTTTATTTTTTTGATTAATTTTTCTGCTTCAATTTCTGCTAAAGGTAAAGCTTTTTCTAATTTTAGTTTATCTTGAATCTCGTTTTTTACAGTTTCAAGTGATTTTATACCTTCTGGTGTTTTGTCTATCAATTTTATTATATAATAACCTTTTTCTACCTCAAGTGGAGCAGTAATTTCTCCTGATTTTAGGTTGTAAACTAAATTTTTGAATTTTTCCTGCTCATCAATATCTTTTAAAGATTCATTTTTGTTAAAAGATATTTCTTTTATACTTAAAGAATTTTCTTTTGCAATTGTTTCGAAATTATTACTACCTATCTTTTTATGCAGATTTTCTACTTTTTCTTTAAAAGAAGATTTTATTTTTTCATCAGGCTTAATTTTGATTAGTATGTGCCTTGCCTTAATTTCATTCTCTTTTTTTTCTTCAACTTTGATTATATGGAATCCAAATTGTGTTTTTACAGGGGTACTTGTAATATCTCCTGGTTTTAAGTTAAATGCAGCATCTTCAAATTCTTTAACCATTACACCTTTTTTAAAAAATCCTAGATCTCCACCATTTTCTTTTGAACCTGTATCATCTGAATTCTCTTTTGCTAAAGTTGCAAAGTCAGCACCTTCTTTTAACTTTTTTATTAAAGATTCTGCTTTTTGTCTGGCTAATTTTTCATATTCAGAGTTTAAATCAAAAAAAATGTATTTAACTTTGAATATTTCTGGAATTTTAAAATTTTCTTTATTTTGTTCGTAATATTTTTTAATCTCGTCTTCTGTAATTGAAATATTTTTAAAATAATTTTTTGCTTCTATCTTTATATATTTCACTTTTCTTTTCTCTTTATCTTTTAAATACTCTTCTTTTATCTCTTCTTCTGTTACCTTTGCAGTATCTTTTATCATCCTTTCTAATTTATATAACATTAAGTTAGTTTTTTCCTGTTGCATAATTTCGTCAAATGGAATTCTACTGCTTTTTACTGCTCGTTCATAACTTTTTTTGTCAAATTTTCCATCGATATAGAAAAAGCTTTTTATTTTTGCTTTTACTTCTTCTTCTTTACTTCTTATTTCTTCTTCAGTTAAATGTAGTTTATATTTATTAACTGCTTCTAATAATAATGTTCGTGTTATTAAAGAATTTAATATTTGTTTCCTTAAAATTCCTTCATAAAATTCGGGAATTTCACCTTTAAAATTTTCTCTTAATTTATCTAGTTCTTGTGTGTATATTTGATTGAATAGATCCCATGTAATTTCTTTCCCATTTACCACTGCTAAGACATTTGGTCCTACTGTTGAAAATTCACCTCTCATTCCCCATACTAGAAATATAGTTGCTACAAAAGAAATTACCACTACCCAGAAGATTATTTTCATATTATCTCTTAAAAATTTCATCATATAAGAATTCCTCCTTAATATGAGTATTTTACCACACAAGGGTTATTTTTTTCAATATAATAAAAAAAGAAAAATTCTCCCATTTCTACACTAAAAACTTCCAGGGTTAGGTTATTGACTTTAACAGTTTTTTTTGGTATTATTTAAAAATGAATTATAAATTTGGCATAGATATAGTAGAAATAAAAAGGATTAAAGAACTTATAAATAAAAGGAAAAATTTTATTCACAGGGTTTTTACAAAGAGCGAAATTACATATTGCACATCAAAGAGGGATCCTTATCCTCATTTTGCAAGTAGATTTGCTGCAAAAGAGGCGTTTCTAAAAGCAGTTAGTTCTGGTTGGCAAGGAAATATTAAATGGAGAGATATTGAAATTTATAATGATAAATTTGGTAAACCAATGATTTCCTTGTTGTCCAAAAATAAATTTACTAAAAAGATTAAAAATATAGAATTAACTATTTCTCAGGATAAAAATTATGCTGTTGCTTTTGTAGGAATAAGGAGTTGATTTTATGAAGGTGGTTACTGGTGAAGATATGAGAAAGATAGATGCTAAAGCAATTTCTGAGTATAAGATAGACAGTTTAACTTTAATGGAAAATGCTGGTAAAGGAATTTTAGATTTTTTAAAACAAGAATTTCCAGATTTAAAAAAGAAAAAAATATGTATTTTATGTGGTAAAGGTAATAATGGTGGAGATGGTTTAGTTGTAAGTAGGTTATTATCACAGATGAAAGTGAAATCTAATGTATTTTTGATAGCAAGAAAGGAAGAATTAAAAAAAGATGTAAAAACGAATTTAAATAGATTATTAAAGGAAAAAGTTAGAGTAAAAGAAATTACAAGTTTTAAAGATTTAAAAGAAGTAGAATCTGATCTTAAGATGTATGATATTATAATAGATGCTTTACTTGGAACTGGTTTTACTGGTGCTGTAACAGGCTTACTCGCAAAGTTAATAGAACTTGTTAATTCGCTTGATTCCATAGTTGTTTCAGTTGATTTGCCATCTGGATTAAACGCAAATAATGGGCAGGTTATAAGTTCGTGTATAAAAGCTGATTATACTGTTACTTTGGGACTTGTTAAGGTGGGTCTTCTTATTTATCCTGGAGCAAATTATGTTGGTAAGATAGTTGTAAAAGATATTGGGATTCCTAAGGAATTAGTTGAATCAGAAAATCTCCAGCTTAATTTTGTGTTAAAAGAGGATTTATTTAATATATTTCCTAAGAGAAATCCTGATTGTAATAAAGGGTCTGTTGGGAAAGTATTAGTTGTAGGAGGAAGTGTTGGTTTAACTGGTGCTCCTTCTTTAACAAGTTTAGCAGCTTTAAGAAGTGGATGTGGCTTAGTAACATTAGGAATTCCTTCTAGTTTAAATAGTATCATAGAGACAAAACTTACAGAAGTTATATCTAAACCATTGCCGGAAAATTCAAATGGTACGATTGGCTTAAATTCAGAAAGTTGTATTTTAGAAATGAGTGAATCTTATGATGTTTTAGTTTTAGGACCAGGTTTAGGTAAAGATAAAGAAATAGGACAAGTGGTTAAGAATTTGGTTAGAGAAATTAAAATACCAGTAGTTTTGGATGCGGATGCTTTAAATTTAATTTCAAGTAATGTATTAGTTTTAAAAGATAAAAAAGCACCTTTTGTTTTAACTCCACATCCAGGAGAAATGAGCAGGTTGACTAATATACCTATAGAAGATATTCAAGCGAATAGAATCGATGTTGCAAAAGAATTTGCAAGAAAATATAATGTAATTTTAGTTTTAAAAGGTGCGAGAACGGTAATTGCTGATCCTGATGGTAATATATTTATAAATTCTACAGGGAATTCTGGATTGGCAACAGCAGGAACTGGGGATGTTTTAGCAGGGATGATTGCAGGATTTATAGCACAAGGAGCAGGAATTTTAAATAGTACTATTATTGGAGTGTATTTACATGGACTTGCTGGTGATATTGCAAAAGAGTCTAAGACTGAATATGGAATGATTGCATCAGATGTGCTTGACAATATTCCCAATGCTATAAAAGAAGTAATAAAAGATATTAAATGAAACATCGGGTGGCAGTAATAAAATGTGACAGTTATGATGAAGAGAAAGTAGAATTAGCAGTTAAGAGGGGAATATCCTTAATAGGTGGGTTAGATAACTTAATTAAGCCAGGTTATAAGGTATTACTAAAACCAAATTTATTATCTGCTTATTTACCATCTAGTGGAGTTACAACACATCCATCAGTTGTTAAAGCAGTGGTAAAATGTGTTAAGGAAGTTGGGGCTATTCCTTTTATAGGAGATTGTCCTGGTGCATTTTTAGTTGGGATTGAAGAAATATGGGAAAAAACAGGGATGAAACAAGTAGCGGAGGAGACAAATACTGAATTAGTTTGTCTTGAAAAAAGAGGGAGTGAGATTTTTAATGGGATTGCAATATCAAAAGCAATATATGATTTTGATGCAATTATAAATTTACCTAAATTTAAAACACATAGTTTAACGGGAATAACAGGGAGTATAAAGAATCTATTTGGGTTAGTTCCAGGATGGCATAAGTCGTCTTTTCATAGGGATTATCCTAATGCCGAAGGATTCTCAAAAGTACTTATAAATATTTTAAAAATAGTTAAGCCTGTTTTAAATATAATGGATGGAATAGTAGGGATGGAAGGAGATGGTCCTTCTAATGGCAACCTTCGCAAGATTGGATTGATTTTAGTGAGTTCAGATTGCGTGGCTTTAGATACAGTAATGGTAAGAATAATGGGTTATAATCCCAATGATATTAATATGCTTAAAGAAGCGTATAAAGAAAGATTTGCTTATGTAGGGGATACGAAATTTACAGAATTAAATTTAGAAGTGGTGGGTGAAGATTTAGAATCAGTTAAAATATCGGATTTTAAACTACCTACTTTTTTACGTGGACAGAATTTAACTAAAAAAATATTTAAAGATAAGATATTAGAAATACTAACTAAAATTTATTATAATTTTGTTACTGCTAAACCAATAGTTCAAAAAGAATTATGTAAAAAATGTGGTTTATGTGGTAAAACTTGTCCAGTAAATGCTATTACTTATACTAATGGTTTTCCAAAATTTAATAGGAAAAAGTGTATAGAATGTTTTTGCTGTTATGAATTATGTCCACATAATGCTATAGAGTTAGAATATAATTTTTTAGTTAAATTATGGTTAAGAAGGGAAAAAAATGTTTATAAGAAAAAAACTGTGTGATCTTGGAGAGTTTAATTTAATAAATTTAATAAGAAAAACCACTAAATTAAAAGATAAAAGAGTTTTAGTTGGGATAGGAGATGATTGTGCTGTTATAAAAGAGGATGCAGAAAAAATATTACTTGCTACAACCGATATGCTTGTTGAGGGAGTTCACTTTACTACTAATTTTTCGCCTTATCTTATAGGAAAAAAGTCTATTATAGTAAATATAAGTGATATAGTTGCAACAGGAGGATTTCCTAAATATGCTTTGGTTTCTGTTGGTTTTCCTAAGACTGTTAAATTGGACTTTGTAACAGGAATTTATAGAGGTATTAAAGATGTTTGTAATGAGTTTAATATTGATATAGTTGGGGGAGATACTGTTTATTCAGAAAAAACGATAATTAATATAGCCCTTATTGGAGAGATTGAGAAGGGGAGATATCTTTTAAGAAGTGGAGCGAAAGTAGGAGATTATGTACTAGTAACTGGTTTTTTAGGAGAGGGTATTTCACATTTATTGGATAAAAAAATTTATATTCCTAAAATAAGATTAGATTTTGTTAAGGAACTTGTAAGATATAATTTGGTTCATTCTATGATAGACATAAGCGATGGGTTAAGTAGTGAAATTAATCATATTGCAAATGAGAGTAATGTTGGTGCTGAGATTTTTGAGAAGTGTATACCAATTTCAAATTATACTTTTAGAATAGCAAAAACTTATAAAAGAAATCCTTATGAACTTGCTTTAAATGGGGGAGAAGATTATGAACTGTTATTTACAGTAGGACCTGAAAAATTATTTGATATCTTACGGATTGCTAAAAATAAGACAAAAGTTAGTATATTAGGTAGAATAGTATTAAGAAAATTTAAAGTTACTCTTATAACTGGAAACTATGAAAGAAGGATGCTATATTCTGAAGGATATGATCAGTTTAAAAGCAAATGAAGTAAAAAAGTAAATAAAGTAAAGGAAGTAAAGAAAATAAAGTGGAGAAAGTGAAGAGAGGAGAAAAAATAAAGGTTGAAACTAAAAGTGTAGGTGAGACAGTTAGTCTTGGAGAGAAAATTGGACATCTTTTAAAGAAAGGAGATGTTGTTTCTTTAATAGGAGAATTAGGTGTTGGTAAGACTTATCTTACAAAAGGTATAGTAAAAAGTTTGGGTGGGTGTGATGTAAAGAGTCCAACATTTGTAATAATTAATGAATATAAAGGTAAATTGCCTATATTTCACTTTGATTGTTTTAGAATAAAGGATCCTAAAGAATTAGAAAAGTTAGGTTATGAAGAGTATTTTTATGGTAACGGAGTTACAATAATTGAATGGGCTGATAAGATAATGGAACTTTTACCAGAAGGTAGTATTTTTATAAGAATGAGTAAGAAGGGTGAAAATATTAGATTAATTCAGATAGAAGGATTATCTCAACTAAATAGTATTAAAAGTAGTGTGGAGGAATAGTTATGAAGAAAGAAGAAAAAGTAGAGAAGATGGAAAAAATGGAAAAAGAAGAAAAAGAAGAAAAAGAAGAAAAAATTGAGAAAGAGGATGGAAAGGATATAGATGAGTTAACTAAATTACGGAATGAAGTATCTGAGTATAAAGATAAGTATTTAAGGACTCTTGCTGAAATTGAGAATTTAAACAAAAGATTATCCAAAGAAAAAGAAGATTTTATAAAATATGCTTCTTCTGCTCTTATTGCAAAGATAATACCAGTTCTTGATGATTTTGAAATTGCATTAAAAATTAATGATAAAAAAATGGATAAAAATTTTCTTGAAGGTATTAAATTAATATATAATAATTTAAAAGAAATATTGGAAGAAGAGGGATTGAAAAGACAACAAACAGTAGGAATGCGTTTTAATCCTAATGAACATGAAGTTGTTAGTATTTCTGAAACAGATAAGGATGAAGAAGATGGCATTATAATAGAAGAGTTGAGAAGTGGATTTTATTTTAAAGATATTGTTATAAGACCTGCAATGGTCAAAATAGCAAAGAAGAAAGAAGTAGATAGAGTTGAAAAAGTAAAAGAAGTTGAAGAAGAAAAGAAAGGACAAGAAAGTAAAGAAAATAAATAAAGTAAAAAACTAAAAGAGGAAGAGGTATGGCTAAGAAAGATTATTATAAAATATTGGGTGTACCAAGGGATGCGTCTTTAGAAGATATAAAAAGGGCATTTAGGCAACTTGCTAAAAAATATCATCCTGATGCTAATCCAGGAGATAAAGAATGTGAAGAGAAATTTAAAGAGATTAGTGTAGCTTATGATGTTCTTTCTGACCCCCAGAAAAGGGAGATTTACGATACTTATGGAGAAGAAGGATTAAGTTCTTCTGGTTTTAGATATGACACTGGTTTTGATCCATTTGAAAGATTTAGTGATATATTTGAAGATATATTTGCGGATACATTTGATGGATTTTTTGGTAGAACAAGAGAAAGTAGAAGAGGTTCAAGAGGTAGAGATTTAAGGTATGATTTAAATATTACTTTTAATGAAGCAGTAAATGGTGTTGAAAAGTTAATAGAGATTCCAAAAATGGAGATTTGTGAAGATTGTAAAGGAACAGGAGCTAGTAAGGGTACAGCTTTAAAAACATGCCCTAAGTGTGGTGGTAAAGGAAATATTGTCTACTCTCAAGGATTTTTTAGTATAAGTCAAACTTGTAATAAATGTAATGGGACTGGGAAAATAATAGAATCTATATGTAATGTTTGTGAAGGAGAAGGTAGAGTTAGACGCATTAAAAAGATAAAAGTTAATATTCCAGCAGGTGTAGATGATGGTTCTACTTTAAGATTGGCAAAGGAGGGGGAACCAGGTGAGAGAGGTGGAAGAAGTGGAGATTTATATATAGTTTTGCATGTAGAGAAGCACCCAATTTTTGAGAGAGATGGGAGTGATATTATATGTGAAGTACCAATAAGTTTTACAGAAGCAGCACTTGGTGCTGAAATAGAAGTTCCATCTTTAAACGGACTTATAAAGATGAAGATTCCTCCAGGAACTCATTCAGGAAAAGTTTTTAGATTAAAGAACAAAGGTATTATAGATTTAAACACTAATATAAGAGGAGACCAATTAGTAAGAGTAGTTATAGAAGTTCCTACAAATTTAACTCCTAAACAAAGAGAATTATTAATTGAATTTGCAAAAATTAGTGGTGAAAATCATCCTGTAAAAGAAAGTTTTTTCAAAAAGATAAAAAATTTGTTTAAATAAATTGTTAATGAATAGATTTTTTATAAGTATAGATGCAATTAAAGATAATGAGATAACGATTTCTGGAAGTGATGTGAGACATATAAGGGATGTTTTAAGATTAAAACCAGGAGATAAGATAATTGCTGTTGATGGGACATCTTTTGAATATCTTGTGGATTTAAAATCCGTAGAAAAAGATAAGGTTATAGGTGAAATAGTTGATAAGAGAAAACCTTTGAAAGAGCCTTCTGTGTCTATAACACTTGCACAGGGTATTCCTAAAAGGGATAAAATGGAAATTATAATAAGGATGACAACGGAATTAGGAATTAAAGAAATTATTCCAGTAATGACAGAAAGAGTTGTAGTGAGAGATAATTTTGAGAATAAGATGTTAAGATGGAGAAAGATAGTATTAGAGTCTGCAAAACAATCTGGAAGATTGGAAATTCCTTTAATTAGAGAAGTTATGGAATTTAAAGATATTTTAGCAGATATTAAACAGTGGGACTTAGCATTAATACCTTGGGAGTTATTTAAAGAAAGAAAGTTATCAGATGTATTAAAAAATAAGGACGCTAAAAAAGTTATAATTTTTATTGGTCCTGAAGGTGGATTTTCGCATAATGAGGTTAATTTGGCTAAAGAGTATGGTGTTGTTCCTATTTCTTTAGGAAATAGGATTTTAAGAGTAGAAACAGCAGGAGTTGTAGCAGTTTCATTAATAATGCATGAATTTAATGAAATTTAAGGAGGGGGATATGTTGAACTTTAATTTAGAAAAAGAAATATTGGAAAAAGAAGAAAGAGTTAAAAAATTTTTAATTGAGCAGGATTTAGATGGAATTTTGCTTACAAAACAGAATAACTTTGCATGGTTTACAGGAGGAGGAGATAATCATGTTGTTACTGCTTCTGATAGTGGTTCGGCGTCAATATTAATAACGCAAGATAAAAAATATATCATTACGACAAACATAGAAGGTGGTAGAATTATGAATGAGGAAGTTAAGGGACAAAATTTTATATTAGAAGAATACAATTGGTGGGAAGACACCAAGAAGTTAGAAATTATTAAAAGCATTGTTAAAAGTGAGAAAATAGGAACCGATGATGGATTTGGAGGATACAAGAATATTGATAGTGCATTTGCTCGTCTTAGATATTCATTAACTGAAGAAGAGATAAAAAAATATAAGTGGATTGGGAAAAAAGCAGGTGAAGCAATGTCAAATGTTTGTAAGAAAATTAAAGTAAATGATACAGAAAATGAAGTAGCTAGTATTTTAGCAAGAGAGTTGCTTAAAGATGGGATAACTCCTACAGTTTTACTAGTAGCAGCCGATGATAGGATATCAAAATACAGACATCCTATTCCTACAGAGAAAAAAATAAAAAAAGTTGTTATGGTTGTAGTATGTGCAAGAAAATGGGGTCTTATAGTATCTTTAACGAGGCTTATTCATTTTGGAAAAATATCTTTTAAGTTAAGAAGAAAACATGATGCAGTAGTAAAAGTAGATGCTGTATTTAATTTAAATACTATACCTGGAACAAATGTTTGTGATATATTTAGAAAAGCTTTGGATATGTATAAGGAAACAGGTTTTGAGAATGAATGGAAACTTCATCATCAAGGTGGAGCAACAGGATATTCAGGTAGAGATTATAGGGGTACATTAGAAAGTAAAGAAATAGTTTTAGTTAATCAAGCATTTGCTTGGAATCCTTCTATTACAGGAACTAAAAGTGAAGATACTATAATTGCTATGGAAGATAAAATTGAAGTTATTTCAAGAACTCCAAATTGGCCGATGATAGAAGTTAAGATCAATGGTAAAAAAATTTTAAGACCTGATATATTAGTAAGAAAATGAAAACAGTAGTTATTGATACATTAGGCTGTAAAGTTAATCAATATGAGTCTCAAGCAATAAGAGAATTACTTGAATCAAAAGGTTTTTTAATAACTAATGATATTAAAAAAGCAGACTTTTATATTATTAATACTTGTGTAGTAACAGAAATAGCAGAAAGAGATTCATATTTAAAAATAAATAAGGCTAAAAAAGAAAATCCTTCTATCTTTATAATAGTTACAGGATGCCTCGCTAATGAGAATAAAAATATTAAAGGTGTAAAATTTGTTTTGGATAATGAGTCTAAAAGTAAGATATTACAAGTGATGGAAGGGAGTAAAGGAAGTAAAAAAAGTGAAAAAAATTTTGATTTAAAAATATCTAATTTTTATGGACATACAAGGGCGTTTGTAAAGATTCAAGATGGATGTGAAAATTTTTGTTCTTATTGTAAGGTTCCTTATGTTAGAGGTAAAATTAAAAGCAGAAATCTTACTGATATAGTTGAAGAAGTAAAAAGACTAACTAAAAATGGATATAAGGAGATAGTTTTAACAGGTATAAACTTAGGTTCTTATGGACAGGATTTAAATAATAAATATAGGTTAGTAGATGTTTTAAAAGTACTTGTTAATATGAAAGATATAAGTAGAATTAGATTAAGTTCTATCGAACCACAATATTTATCAAAAGAACTTATAGATTTAATTTCTTCTACTCCTAAAATTTGTAATCATTTACATATACCATTGCAAAGTGGTGATGATGAGGTTTTAAAGAGAATGAATAGGAGTTATTCTATAATGGATTATAAAGAAATAATAGGTTATGCAAGAGATAGTATAAAAGATATATCTATTACTACTGACATAATTGTTGGGTTTCCCGGAGAAAGCGACGAGAATTTTAATAATACTTGTAAAGTTGTAGAAGAATTACAATTTTTGAAGGTTCATATTTTTAAATATTCTGATAGGATAGGTACAGCCTCTTATAACTTTCCTAATAAAGTTAGTGATGAGATAAAAAGTGAAAGATATAAGAGGATTCAAGAGATATGTAGTTTAAAATCAAGAGAGTTTGTTAGTAGTTTTTTGAATAAAGAACTCGAAGTTTTAGTTGAGTCATCTAAAGATAAAATTTCAGGAATGTTAAAGGGAATATCTTCAAATTATATAAAAATGAATATAGAAAATGCAGATGATAGTTTAATAAACAAAATTGTAAAAGTTAAATTATTTAAGGTTGAAGATTTTAATTTTGGGAGGGTAATAGCATGAAAAAGTATTTAAAATTAGATAAAGCACATTTGCTTATAAATCATGGTCCTGTTTGTTTAATTACATCTTATGATGGTAAGAAAGCAAATATAATGACAGTAGCGTGGACTACTCCAATAAATTGGGAACCACCTTTAATTGGTGTAGTAATAGGAGAGCAGGCATATTCATTAAAAAATATTTTAAAAACAAATGAATTTGCAATTAATATCCCTACAAGAAAGATATTAAAGGAAACCATATTTTGTGGTAGTACTTCAGGTAAAAATATTGATAAGTTTAAAGAAACTGGATTAACAAAATGTCAAGCAGATAAGATAAAAGTGCCTTTAATAAAGGAATGTATAGGACATATAGAGTGTAGAGTTTTTAAGAAATATAAATTTGGGGATTCTGTTTTATTTATTGGTGAAGTTCTTTCAGCATCAGTTGATGATGACTTATTTGATAAATGTTTAAGAGTTGACAAATTAGCTGGGAAAACCTTACATCATTTGGGAGGTAAATATTTTACTATACCAGAAAAAATAATTTCAGAAAGGAGTTGAACTAATGATAGGATGTTTATTTTGTAAAATAGCACAAAAACAAATTCCAAGTAAGATTGTATATGAAGATGATAAGTGTATGGCATTTGAAGATATTAATCCTCAAGGTCCTGTTCATATTTTAATTATACCAAAGGAACATATTCCAACAATTTTAGATATAAGTGAGTCTCATAAAGATGTGTTGTTCAATATGTATATGATAGCTAATAAAATAGCAACAGAAAAGAATATTGCAAATCGTGGTTTTAGATTAGTTGTTAACTGTAATGCAGAGGCAGGACAGTCTGTTTTTCATCTTCATATGCATTTAATTGGTGGAAGGCATATGCAATGGCCTCCAGGATGATAAAGACAGAATATAGAATACATTATATAGGGAAAATATGAAAAGAGATAGACCGATTATTGCTATAGATGGGACTACTGGCTCTGGAAAGAGTACTGTTGCAAAGTTAGTTGCAAAAAAATTAGGATTTCGTTATATTGATACTGGAGCTATGTATAGGGTAATTACTTTAAAGGCTTTAAAAAATAAAATAAACTTAAAGAATGAGAAAGATTTAGCTAAGATTGCTAAGGAAACGCAGATAGAATTAAGAGAAGAAGATAAGTTAAGAGTTTTTATGGATGGTGTTGAAGTAACTGAAGAGATAAGGGATCCAATTGTGTCAAAAAATACTTCGGATGTAGCAGATTGTGTGGATGTGAAAAAGATACTTATAGAAAAGCAAAGAGAAATGGCTAAAGGAGGAGGGGTTGTTTTAGATGGCAGAGATATTGGTTCTTTAGTATTTCCAGATGCAGAATTTAAATTTTATATTGATGCTAGCGTTGATGAGAGAGCTAAAAGGAGATATAATGAGTTATTACAAAAAGGTATAAATCAAGACTTTAAAACAGTAAAAGAAGATATTATAAAAAGGGATAAAAGAGATACAAGTAGGGCTTTTGGTGCCTTAAAACTTGTTAAGGATGCAAGAAAAATTGATACTACGGATTTAAGTATTGATGAAGTTGTGAATATTATAGTAAATGAAGTAAATAAAGCAAAGAAAGTAAAAAAGAAAAAGGGAAGGAACATTAAAAAATGAAAGCGGTAATTCTTGTGGGTGGAGAAGGAACGAGACTTAGACCTCTTACATTAAGTGTTCCTAAGGTGGTAGTTCCTATTGTTAATCAACCATTAATATTTTATATATTAAAATGGTTAAGTAATTACAATGTAGATAATGTAATTTTAGTAGCGTGTTATTTGCCACATAAGTTAAAGAAAATATTAGGTAACAAAATTTTTGGAATGCGAATTGTTTATATTGAGGAAGATAAACCGTTAGGAACTGGTGGAGCAATAAAGAGAGCAGAGAAATTTATTGATAGCACAACATTAGTTATGAATGGAGATATAATTACAAATTTAAATATAAGAAATATGATAAGATTTCATAGGAGAAAAAAGTCTAATTTAACAATAGCATTAACTCCTGTTGAAAATCCTTCATCCTATGGAGTAGTTGAAACTAACGAAAATAACGAAGTAGTTCGATTTTTGGAGAAACCAAGTTTAGATGAGATTTCAAGAGGGAGAGCAAATATAAACGCTGGAGTGTATTTAATGGAACCTTCTATATTAGAATTTATGGAAGAAAATAAAGTATATTCAATAGAGAGAGATATTTTTCCAAAACTAGTAAAGAATAATTTCTATGGGTATATAGAGAAGGATATTTACTGGTTAGATATTGGAACACCGGAAAAATATAAGCAGGTAAATTGCGATATTTTAAGTGGTATACTAAAAATAAATATACCGAAAAGTAAGAATGTGAAATTAGGGAAAAATGTTAAAATTTTTAATCCAGTGAATATAGGGAAAAATTCAACTTTGAAAGAAGGGGTAATATTAAAGGAGTTTTCTATTATAGGTAAGAATTGTTTAATAGGAAGAAATACTGTTTTGGAGAATTGCATTTTATGGGATAATGTTCAAGTAGGTGAAGGTTGTATTTTAAAAGATTGTATAATTGCAAACAATTCACATATAGGGGATTTTAGTTGTTTGTCCGGGAATTTAGTAATCGGACCTAATTCTAATATTACAAGATATAGTAAGATATTGTGAAGTCTTGGACTGAGAGATTTATTTGGTATAGCATGAACCAAAGTAAATTTAGTCAATTTAAGATATAGATATAAATAATTTCTATACAGATAAGATTTATCTCATTCTGTAACATAACTATTTTCATTTTATATATACCATGAGATATCCAAGCTTTATAATAACATTTAATATAAAATGATTGAGTAATATAGAATTATTTGTTATAATTTAGCAGAGAGATGAAAATTTTAAAAATAATTACTTATATTCTAGTTTTTCTAACTACTCTTTTACCTTTACCTTGGAGTAGTTTTCGATTAAAAACAGTTGGATGGACTGATTTAATAGTCCTATTTTTTCTTATTTTTTGGATATATAATTTTTTTTATAAATTTAGAAAACAACTAATATTAAGAGATTTTTTGTTAATAATTCCGTTAGCTGTGACTATTTTGATGACAATTTGGAGTGGGTTTTATTTTGTTTTTGAAAAAAATGTTTTTTTTCAAGAAAAGATAGTTAATATACTTAAAGTAAACACTTATTTTTTTCTTATCATTATAGTTTCATTTATTATCTGGTGGTACTTGGAACAGATTAGCAAGAGAAGATATGTATTAAAGACACCATTGGATATTCCAATAATGCTTTTTCTTATTTTTTGTATTTTTTCTTTTGTAAATTCTAAGGATATAGAAAGAAGCCTTTTTATGTTTAAAGTTATACTAACAGGAGTAATTATATATTATCTTTTAATGGATATATTTATAAAAGATAATGAAATAATACAGAAATTTATTTATTTTTTTTTAGCAAGTGCGACGATTGTTAGTTTAATAGGTATTCTTCAATACTTTACAGGTTGGCCCAAGTATTTTATAGGAGTTTCTGGATTGCATTATATAATAGTAAAAGGTATCTCTAATTGTAGAGTTTCCTCCACGATGCAACATCCTAATTTATTAGGCCAGATGTTGATTTTAAGCTTTTTTACAAACTTGGGAATATTGTTTGATAAAAGAAGATGGTTTTTAAATAAAATTTTAAATTTTATATCTCTTGGTTTTATAGGATTATGTATAATTTTTACATATTCTAGAAGTACTTGGTTGGCTTGTTTTTTAGGACTGGTCGGATTCTTTATCATTAAATTTAAAGAATATAGATCAAAAATAATTTTTATGATTGTAATTTTTTTAATTATTGGAAGTTTATTTTTTCAGCCTGTTATTCAACGAATTAAGAATACAGTAGAGGACGATTTAAGTACTATCTCACGCTTAGAAGCATGGAAGAGTTCGTGGGTTATGTTTAAGGAACATCCTTTGATGGGAAATGGACTTAATAATTTTTATGTTATTTTTCCTAGATATAAGACTAAGGATGCGCCATTTTTAATGGAAGATGCTCATAATACTTTTATAAATTTAATAGTAGAAACAGGCATTTTCGGTTTAATTTCTTTTATATGGTTAATTTTTCTTTTTTTAAAAAATTCTATTTTTAAAAATGATTTTTCTTTAGTTTTAAGTATTGCGGTTTTATCATTACTTGCAGCAGGTTTTTTTGAAAACATTTGGTTTGATTTAAGAATTACTGCCCTTTTTTGGACTTTTATATCTTTAGGTTTAGCTTATGGAAATTAAGAATTTTATTATAAAAAATAGTTTTTTTACATTTCTTACAAAGATAATAAGTGCCTTTTTTGGTTTTTTTACAAGTATCCTTTTAGCAAGAACTTTAGGACCTATTGGAAAAGGTGAATATACTCTTATAATTTTGTTACCTTGTTTATTAATAGTAATGTTTGATTTTGGAGTTAGTACTGCTAATGTTTATTTATCTAGTAAGAAAAAGTATCCCTTCATTGATCTTATTTCTAATTCTATAATCATAGGGTTTAGTGTAAGTGTAGTGTTAATTTTTATTACTTTAATTTCTTTAAGTTTTTTGCAAACTTTATTTTTTAAGAATATTTCACTTAGTCTTTTAAGGATAGTTTGTTTTATTATTCCTTTTTTATTAATTAATAACTATTTTATTGGTTTATTGGTTGGGAGTCTTAAAATAAATTTAGTAAATATTATCAATCTTTTTCAATCCCTTCTTCTGTTTATTTTGTTATTTATAATATTGGTATTTTTAAAAGGAAATACAGCTGTTGCAGTTTTAGTTTGGGTTTTTGTGCAATTTATTTCTTTTGTAGTTATTTTTTATAATTGTGTGAAAAATATAACTGAGAAATTAAAGATAAGATTAAATATGATGGCTTTTAAAGATACTATTTCATTCGGCTTAAAGGGGTATATAGCAAATGTATCAAGTTTTTTAAATTATAGATTAGATATGTTTTTTATTAGCTTGTTTTTAAATGCTGTTTCAGTAGGTTATTATGCCGTAGCAGTAAATGTAGCCGAAATACTTTGGTATATTCCGAATTCATTGTCATTTGTCTTTTATCCTATAGCCTCTTCAAGGAATGAAGAAGAGATAAATCGAATTACTCCAATTATTTCAAGACAAGTAAGCTTTTTGACTTTTATGCTTTCGTTAATTATATGTTTGTTTAGTAAATTTATAATAACTTTTTTATTTGGTGATAGTTTTTTGCCATCTATTTTTCCTCTTGTGATATTATTGCCAGGGATAGTAAGTTTAAGTATGGCAAAGATACTTTCAGGATATTTTTGTGGAATTGGAAGACCAGGCATACCTATGATGGCTTCAATAATAGGTCTTTTATTTAATATTATTTTAAATATAATATTTATACCTAAATGGGGTATAGCTGGGGCATCATTTGCTTCCAGTATTTCTTATACAGTAGATACATTAATTTTACTTTTGTTCTATCAAAAGATTTCTCATAATAGTTTTTTATCAGCCGTTATAGTAAGGTTATCAGATTTTTCGTATTATAAATCTTTGACTTTCCATAATATAAACAAATGATATTATGACTTTTTGTAATATATTAAAGATAGCTGATTACGAAAGTAACCAGAGATGGAATTTTAAAAAATGAGAATTTGCTATTTAGGAAATTCTATAAGTATTCATAATCAAAGATGGGCAGAATATTTGGCAAGGGAAGGGCATGAAATTCATTTTATTACACTTCACCCTTTTGTTAATATTCCTTGTGTTAAGGTGTATTCTTTATATTCTTCATTAAGTAGATATTTAGATATAGCATTTATTATAAATATGCGCAAGATTAAAAAGCTCATTAAGAGTATTAAACCACATATTTTACATGCACATTATTTATCTGATTATGGTTTTTACTCTTCTTGTTTAAATTTTCATCCTTTAGTAGTTTCTTGTTGGGGGTCAGATGTGCTTATAGATCCTAATAAATCTTTACGATATAGATTGATGTTGAGACATACTTGTAGGGTTGCCGATAAGATAACAGTAGAAACAAAATCAGTTGCTCGTATTCTTAATAAAAAATTTAATGTTCCTTTAAGTAAACTGGAAGTTTTTTCATGGGGAATAAATACCAATATTTTCTTTAAAGATTACAAGAAAGAAGTCAAGGAGCTTTGTGAAAAGTTTAATATTAAAAAAGAATATAAAGTCATCTTTAGTCCGCGGAGTATAAAGCCAATATATGGTATAGAAGTAATTATAGATGCTATTCCTATTGTTTTACAAAAGTATCCTAGAGTAATTTTTGTTTTTTTATCGGGTATTTATGATAGTAAATATAAAAAAAAACTTATGAAGAAAATTAATATACTAAACATCAGTAAAAATGTATTATTTCTAGATTATTATTTATCAGATAATGAGATGGCTGTTTGGTATAACTTGTCAGATATTTTTATATCTGCTTCTTATTCCGATACTATTGCAATTTCAATTTTAGAAGGTATGTCTTGTGGAACAATTCCGGTGATTAGTGATTTAGAAGAAAATAAGAAGATTGTTAAAGATGGTAAAAACGGTTTTTTATTTCCCTGCGGAAGAAGTGATATTCTTGCTAGGAAAATAATAAAAGCACTTAGTGGAGATATTGCTTTTAGAAAACATGTAGCAAAGTTAAATCAACAACTTATTTTTGAAAAATATAATATAGAAAAATCTATTAGCATTCTTGAAAGGAATTATTTGGAATTAATAGATAAAAGATGAAGAAAGTATTGATTATAACATATTATTTCCCACCGAGCGGTGGTGCTGGTGTTCAAAGAACATTAAAATTTGTTAAATATCTAAATAATTTTGGCTGGTATCCAATTGTTTTAACTGTTTCTTCAAGAGTTTATATGATTTTAGATCATTCTTTATGTAAAGATATTCCAAAAGATACTAAAGTGATAAGAACGTTTTCATTAGAACCCTCCGGAAGGATTAAAAATTTTAGAGTTAAATATGTGAAAACTAAAGAATCAAACTTGATTAAAAGATTAGTAGCAAAATTTTTAGATTTATTCAGTAAGATGTTTATTATTCCTGATGCCCAAATAGGTTGGTTTCCATCAGCCTTATATTATGGTTTTAAAATTATAAAAAAAGAGAATATAGATGTAATATATATAACAGGCAATCCTTTTTCTACGTATTTTATTGGATGGTTCTTAAAATTAATTACTGGGGTTCCATTTATAGTCGATTTTAGAGATCCTTGGACATTAAGTGAGGTTAGAGTATGGCCTAATAAAATTAGAAAAAAAATAGAAGAATTTCTTGAAAGAAGAATTTTAAAATCTGCCGATAAAGTAATTTCTGCAACAGATGAAATGACAGAAGATTTTCTTAATAAATATTCGGATATTGAAAAGGAAAAGTTTGTAACTATTACAAATGGTTATGATTTTGAGGATTTTTTTAGACTTTCTAATGTTAAGTTTCCTCCTAATAAGAAATTTACAATGGTTTATACTGGAGTTATATTAGATGATAGGACTTCTCCAGTCCCTTTTTTAAAAGCTTTAAGTTTATTAATAAAAAGGCATCCTGAAATTAAGGAAGATATTAAAGTCATATTTGCTGGAAAAGTGAGAGAAAGTGATATTGAACTTATTGATGAACTTAGTGTAAAAGATATAATTGAAATTAAAGGATATATTCCACATGAGGAAAGTGTAAAGCTTTTAGTAAGTGCAGATATATTGCTTTTTTTTATTGGAAATATACCAGCATCTAGGTATATATTAACTGGAAAGTTGTTTGAATATATTGGAAGTAAAAAACCAATTCTTGCTATTATTCCGGAAGGTCCAGCTTCTCATCTGATTCGATCAGTGAATGCAGGAGTGATTATTAATCCCTCTAATATAGAGGCTATTGAGTTTCAAATATATAAATTGTATTTAGATTATAAACAAGGTACTTTGAAAAATTTTAAGAGTTCTGAAGAAGAGATTAAGAAATACGATAGAAGAGTTTTAACTAAAAAATTAGCAGATATTTTTGACTCGCTATTAAAGAAAAACAGAATATTAATTATGTCTTTACAAGGATTAGGAAATGCAATTTTAGCAACCCCTATTATAAAATCTATAAAAGAATTTTATAACCCTGTAGAAATTACTATTTTTGTTAGAGATAATGGTTCTAAAGAGATTTTTGAAACCAATCTAGATGTAGATAAAATAATTGTTTATAAAAAATCTTGGGGATTGTATCAAAAAATCAAATGCTTGATAAAATTGAAGAAAGAAAAATATTCGAAAGTTATAATTCCTTATCCGGATACTAAAAGAACCAGAATGCTTGGTAAATTTTTTGTTGGAGAGAAAAATTGTATTTTTTATAAGGGATTATTTAAAATATCAGATGTAGAAAAAAATCTTTATATTCTTCGCATGCTTGGGATACCGGAAGAAAGAATTAAGTTAGAGTATAATATAATATGCAAAGAGGAAGAATTTAAGAAGGCTGAAGAGATACTAAAAAAATATAATGTTGGTGATAATGATATTATTATTGGAATGCATATTGGAAGTGGGGGATATTTAAAAAGGTGGAGCCATGAGAGGTTTGCCGTATTGATAAAAAGGCTGATAGAAAAATATAACACAAAGATAATACTTATTGGTGGAAAAGGAGAAGAGAAATTAAATGGATTTGTGAAAGAATATGTTAAATCCAATAACTGTATAAACCTTTGTAGTTTACTTTCAGTGAGAGAAGTAGCAGCGTTAATTAAAAAATGTGATTTATTTGTAGCAAATGATTCAGGAATACTACAGTTGGCAATAGCAGTTGGAACTCCGACTGTAGCAGTGCTTGGTCCAACACCCACTTACAGGATTACTCCTACATTATTTGTTAGGAAGAATATTGAGTGTTCACCATGTTATGATGTGAGGTTACGTAGATTCAAATGTAAAAAATATAATTTTGAATGCCTTGATATATCTGTGGATGAGGTATTTGATTGTATTTCCAATTTTTTCCGCGATAATTTAATACATAAAAAGGGTTATAATATCTTTTTTACAACTTTTACTGGCAAATCAGGTTAAATAGATTTAAATGAGAGTAAGTTCACTATCTTTTCAAAAATTTACAAAAGAAATTATGCTTTTTTCATATGATTTCTTTTTGCCATTGAAACTCTTAATGTATTAATTCCATTATCATTGCAAATTATATAAAGTATCTAGTATGATTTCTGTGATAGAATCAAAAAATGTTTAAAAAATTGTTTGTAGAGTGTAGTAAACAAACACTGAGTACAAACTGATATGATTTGGTAAATATAGATATAACTACTATTTTTTATAAGTTTTGTAAATTCACTATCCTTTTATTAAGTGTTTCATTGGATTAGAAACTCTGAAACATTATTAGTAAGAAATGTTTATCATATATGTTTATTTTTGTATACCATATAGTTCCGAAGCATTTTAACAGGGAGATACAATCTGCCTTCCTATTAACATTAATTTTTTATAGTTTTTTATCCATTCTTTTGATAAAATAGTGTCATAAATAGTGAGTAAATCGAATTAAGGGGGATATGAAATCTTGAAGATTATAACAGTAGTTGGAGCAAGACCACAATTTATAAAGGCAGCAGTTGTTTCTAAGGCTTTTAAGGATAATGGAATTAATGAGATTTTGTTGCATACAGGTCAACATTATGACTATAAAATGTCGGAAATATTTTTTAAAGAATTATTTACTAATTTTAAACAAAGGTTGATTTATCCTAAATATAATCTTAATATTGGTTCTTATTCCCATGGTAAGCAAACAGGTATGATGTTAGAAGGAATAGAAAATATTTTAGTTAAAGAAAAACCAGATTTTTGTGTGGTTTATGGGGATACTAATTCAACACTTGCAGGAGCATTAGCAAGTGCTAAATTGAAAATTCCAGTTGTTCATATAGAAGCAGGATTAAGAAGTAATAATATGAATATGCCTGAAGAGGTTAATAGGATAGTAACAGACCATATTTCAAGTATATTGTTCTGCCCCACTAAAACTGCGGTAAAGAATCTATATAATGAAAATGTAAAGAAAAATGTATTTTTTGTTGGAGATGTTATGTATGATGCAATTTTAAAATTTTTACCAATAGCAGAGAAAAAATCTAAAATTTTAAAAGAATTAAATGTGAATAGTAAAGAATATTTTTATGTTACAGTGCATAGAGCGGAAAATACAGATGATAAGAATAGATTAAAGAACATATTTAAAGGATTATTTTCATATAAAGGAGAAGAGAAATTTGTAATACCACTACATCCAAGGACTTTAAAACATTTGAAAAAGTATAGGATGTTTAAAGATATAAAAAACAAAAAAAATTTTGTATTAATTAATCCTGTTGGTTATTTTGATAGTTTAATATTAATTAAAAATTCAAAAAAGGTATTAACAGATTCTGGTGGTATTCAGAAGGAAGCATATATTTTGCAAGTTCCATGTATTACTTTAAGAGATGAAACAGAATGGATAGAAACTCAAAAAGAAGGTTGGAATGTTCTTACGGGTGCAGATACTGAAAAGATTAAAAAGAGTATATTAAATTTTTATCCATGCGGTTTAAAACAAAAAAAATTATTTGGTGAAGGTAATGCATCTTATAAAATAGTTAAAATTTTAAAAAATTTATGACAAAATTTCCTTTTGTATCAATAATAATACCTTGTAGAAATGAAGAGAAGTTTATAGAAAAATGCATTAATTCAATAATTGCTAATGATTATCCAAAAAATAAATTAGAAGTTTTGATAGTAGATGGAAGAAGTGAAGATAAAACGAGAAATATAGTAAAGAAGTATTTAGTAAAATATCAATTCTTGAAAATTTTGGATAATCCGAGCAAAATAGCTTCTTCTGCACTTAATATTGGAATTAGAGAATCAAGAGGAAAGATCATTATGCGAATGGATGCTCATTGTATATATGAGAAAGATTATATTTCGAAATGTGTAAAATATTTAAAAAAATTTAATGCTGATTGTGTGGGTGGACTTTGTATTACTTTACCATCAAATGATACTGTATTATCTCGGTCTATTGCTTTATCTCTTTCAAGTCCTTTTGGAGTAGGAGATTCTTATTTTAGAATAGGTTCAAAAAAAACAAGATATGTTGATACAGTCCCATTTGGTTGCTATAGAAGAGAAGTCTTTGATAGAATAGGTTTTTTTGATGAAGAACTAGTAAGAAATCAAGATGATGAATTTAACTTTAGGTTACTAAAAAATAAAGGAAGAATTTTACTATGTCCTGATATTGTTTCTTATTATTATGCAAGAGATACTTTAAATAAACTTTGGAGGATGTATTTTCAGTATGGTTATTTCAAACCTCTTGTTTTA
>Ga0123519_10003977_pt1 | contig 24199 bp, 11 predicted proteins | sample YelNatPaOPRAMG02_FD_87396 | JGI IMG/M metagenome (GOLD analysis project Ga0123519, IMG submission 87396) | Hot spring microbial communities from Yellowstone National Park - Yellowstone National Park OP-RAMG-02 (version 2) | ecosystem: Environmental > Aquatic > Thermal springs > Hot (42-90C) ...
AGAATTCCCTCTTCCCCTGATGATGTCCTTACCTAACGGCATATACAAGTGCGTCCGATTTGAAGACATGAAAACTCTAGTGGAAACGTATCGACATGAAAGTCGGAGATCCTGGTGGGTCTGTATCGCCGGCTGTCGAAAAACAAAGAAAAAAAGCCCTCTTCTCACCAACCATTAAGAGGAGACGACCGAGTTACAAAGACGACGGACAAGAGGAGAGATCGACGACAAAAAATTTTTTTCGGCCTACAGGACGATAACGAGAATCCAGTGCCACAGAGGACACGAGTTCGTTCGGGGAATCCTTGCACTGATGAGTTCCGCCAGCGTCAATTCTTGCATGGAGTTCGTGAATCGAGCCTTCAACGCTGCCATCCATATCAGACGATGTGCGGTGCTGAGGACGACCGCTGATGATATGAGGTGATCTACCTTTCTGGGGCAGCCTTTGATCCTAGAAATGCACAAAGAAATGCTAAAATCAATAGCAGGCTGCCGGGCAAAATAGGCTGGGAAGCGTCTGCGATTGGGTATTCATTTCACTCTCCAGGGACGTAGAGCTCTTTTGTTTTGCCGATCACGTGGGATCCCAACCAAGAACGTCCAATTAGACGAATGGATGCTTTACTGGGCATGCACCGCAAACGCTGCAGGTGCGAACTGTGCAGCGCTGGTCGAAAAACAGCGTCGCACAGCGTAGCAGGGCGGACTCATACAGGTCAACGGTTTTCGTGCATCATCAGCGGTCGACGGAAACTCGGGAAACACACACGCGAATCGCGGTGGCACCGGTAGCAAAGCGCTATACCCGCAACGACAGGCACCTTGACCAGCAAACGATGCATAGGATGCAAAGCAATGCATTTCGAAGTGGGCAGTTGTCCGGACGTTCCCGTACCGCCTCGTTGAACGAAACCAAAAGCGCGGTGCCGGGTATCATCACGAAGCCGCAGCACACGTCCTGATTCGGTGTCTCAGAAAGCAGCGACGATGCGCTTAAACCCTCGACTCAAAGCCTTTCACAAGGTTGCGGGTTGCAAGATCCATAGTGCCGTTTGCACGACTTCACCTCTGTTAAGAGCGTTGCATCCGGCGAGTTGCAACGAACGCCACCAGCGACACGGCACAGCAGACGCTCCGGAAGGGGTGACGCAGCGGCCAAGGTACACCGCTGGAACCATCAGATATTTTCATCACTGAGAACTATCGACGAATCGAAGCTCACGCCCGTGCATCCACGTCCTTGAAAACAATCTCAGTTCAAACGAAGCCGCCTGGAAAAAGCAGCACAGCTGACCTGGGCAGCTGCAGCACCGACACCAGCGCCCGCGTCCTCCCCTCGAAGCTATGTGTAGTGAACGTCGCTGCGGAAGCGCCAAAGAACCATAGTGTCCAGGGTATGCCGTTTCGCGAGCGCAACGAAGAACTGTTGAGAGCAAAAGTGCCTTGCCGCGTAGGCGCTCACTGCGCAGACCCGAAACGCAGCAGTTTCAACTGAGTATCAGCGACAGCGTCTCGCCGCACCTCTTGGCTGTTTCTCGTGACGGCAAAGTCGGTTGCGTGGAGGGACTGCGTCAGAGAACGCATCCGTCCTGCAGTTCAGCGCTTTCCTGACTTAAGGGCGGCGTTAAGGACCTGGAATGACAGACGCTGACCTGGCGGCATCGAGTCACCCGCTGTGGCCTCGCTGGAAAGGACTGGTTCGTTTTCTCCGTTCAAGCCGAGGTGCACTGCCCTCAGCGCAACCAGCGGCGAGACTACTCCGAACGTCGCATCGCTTGACCCGGACGCTAACAGACGAAGCGGATGTGCAGTTGGATGTCAGCGGGTCTCGCTTTCTGCTGACGAGGCGCATCCCTGACGTGGAGCCAAACCGTTTTCAGTGGCTCATCTACGTGGGCGACTGCAGCACAAGCCCAGGTACAGTCGATCGTGACCCCGCAGGTCATCTGCTCCGCCTTTGGACGGCTGAACCGCTAGTCCCCGCAAAAAGCTCCGGCAAAAAGCGTCGTTGGCCTTGGCAGCGGCGGGACGATGCTCCAGACTGGCGGTATGTGTTCGCACTCGATCCTGCGGGGCGGTTTGTCTACGGTCTCGCGGTGTCCGACTGCACCTCATGTCGCGTAGACTGGGCGAGCATCGAAACGCTCAACTCCAACGGAATGAGAGAGGAGGCAGTAGCAGCCTCAGTAAAGAGTCGATGGCTCCGACTGGGCCCGGGCGAAGACCTCCCCGAGTCATCCACCCATGGCGATCGCCTCGTTCACTGGTGTATTCAATCGGCAACGCAGCACGCCAGAGGCAACGGTGAACCTGCTAGCCAGGTGGTGTCCAGTGCTGCGCCAATCGGTTGCAAAGTCGAGGAGGCTGGCACGCCTCGCGAGACTGCTGCATTCCATGTCTATACAGCAGCGGGCTGGCACGCTTGCTGGACGCTGGATCGTGTCTCTGGGACACCGTCGTCACGGCCAGTGCTGGTTGAGAGCCTCGATGCGCGTATCTGCTACGGCTGGCAGCAACAGCAATCCGAGAGCAGGTGTCTCGAGAGCTGGTTGCTTGCCTATCGAGAGCGCGATGCATCGCCGAAAGAGTGGCTGTTATTTTCTGGGTCTCCACTGTGCCAGCGTGCAGTTTGGAGCGATCCCAGCGGTTTTCTGGCGGAGGAGATTGACTTTGCGGTCGTTTTTGCACATGGTGCATTTCTGCTATGTGGCAGTCACGCGAAGAAACGAGTCGCGCTCTTTGACCTGCGACCTGGTGGATCACATCCGCTTCGCTGGACACGTGCATCAATGGAGCAGGAGCAGGAGCAGCAGGTGGCGGCATTGGTGTTATGGGCAGTGCCCTGGGGCTCCGATAGCGTCCTAGTCGCCGTCTCGCATGAGAATGGAGATCGAAGCGATCCGAGTGTTGTTGGTCGCCTCGAATGCTGGCGCTGGGACTTGCTCGACCCAGGATCGACCTCTGAGCCTGAACGCTTGTTCGTCATCGACTGGACGAGCCTGGTGCGGGATACGGACGCAGATGTGGGGTCAGCGCCGCCTCCCAGCGAGTATGGATGTGCAGCATCGACGCTCGCTCCGAATGTACAGACTGGTGCAGACTCGAATGCCACCGCGAGCGCCACCACAACGACAGCAGCACTGGAAGCGCAAACACCAGCACGCCGGTATCGCTGGACGTGGCTTGGCTGGCGCGTGCCCAGGAAGCAGGCTTTAAGGCAGCCTGCTGAAGCGTTGGATCCAGCAGCACCAACGCTCGTACAGATGTGTGCGGTGGGGGCTGCACAAGCGCTAGCGCTTCTCGTCGACCAGCATCACGGCTACGTGGTCTACCTCGAGCAGCCAGATCGCGCTAGTGCCCTGGCAGAAGTGCTTCTGGAGCACGACTCAGACACTTGTACCGCGCTGATGCAAGCGATGCACATTCCAGCGCCCATGGAGGCACTTTTGCGTTGGCGATGCTCACCACGCGACGCTGATGCAGCCAGGGCACTCGTCGCTGCACTTCCGACCGAGTGGCGCTGGGCTGCAGCCTATGAGGCTATCCAGAACCGCGCAGCAACGCTGAGTGCAGCACGCGTTCTGCTGCGGGCTGTGAACGCTGCCCAGGTTCCGCGTATGGTAGCAGAGGTTGCAGGTCTTTCCGCAACGCTCGTGAGTGAACGAGCGTTCCTGATCAGTGCGCTCTCCGCGGATGCCTTATCCGCCGAGCATTGTCGCGTTGCCCTTCTGCTGCACCAGCGGGCTGGCTGGGACGTTGTGCTCGAGTACCTCGGCGCGTGCAGTGCAACCGCAGCGCTTCGAGTGCTGCTCCTCGATGAACAGGAGGTGTCGCAGCAGCAGCAGCAGCAGCAGCAGCAGCCGTCCATCTTGGACCGGGTCTGGAAGGCAACACCGCTGACCGCGGATCCACAGCAATGCACTGCACTTATCGAGGCCAAGTTTCAACAGGATCGTGACCCGCTCAAGACCGTAGACTATTTCAGGGAACATGCCGGGCGCCTCGACGACGCCACCGGCTCTCTGCGTTTGGTTCATCGACTCCTCGCCGCAGTCATGACCGTTCTGGACGCTTCACAGGCGAGTCTGGAGCCAGCCTCATCGGTAGCGAGTGCGCGTTCAAGCGCCACCGAGTTCCTACAACAGACGCTACGCCTACGCGAGGCGCTGCAGTGGGAGCAGTTGCAGCCACAGGTCGAAAACTTGTCCTTATTGGAATTTGCACGCATGGATGCGCTTCAGGTACTGGAGCGCCTCCTCAAGGCCAGTCTTCAGGCAATGCAGACTGGGCGCGCACTCCAAGAGGCGTCCATGCTCAGGGAGGTGCTCGAAAGCGACCTGGTGATGCATATGCTCGAAGGCGTCCGGGCGCTCGATGCACACCAGTTCTTGGAATCGGCGCTGGAGGCTGCGTTCATGAACGACGCAAGGCCGCTGGATACCAGGTTCGGCGCTGTGCAGATCGAGGGATGGTGCAATGTGCTCTGCGAGCTCCTGGAAGCGTCGCGTTCGTGCAAACTTTGTCGGAAACTTGACTGGCGGGACGCGTATTTCCAGAACTGGTGCTGGTCTTGGCTTGCTCGAGCGCTTCTCATCCGCGTCGCGCTGACCCGGTCGCAGGTTGCACGACTCGCTGCAGCGCTGCGTGCACACGACGAAGCGGAGCCCATGCTGGAGAGCATTGCGCTCAGTGAAATGCTCTCCAGCGATACACCGGATCCTTACGAGCGTCTGCAACTGCGACAATGGCTCTGGCAGGCACGACAGGAGCAGCTGCAGCGGCCTTCTTCGCGACTAGTCGCTGGGGAGTGGCGAAAGCGGTTGATTTCAGGTTACGCTACCGCTGCTGGTATGCAGGCATCGGACTCGCTGGATCGTTTAGAGGCGCTTCTGGAGATACATGGACTGCAGCTGGACTGCAGGGAGCGGCTGAGCGGTCTCCTGGCCGCTTATCGCCGAAATACCGCACTGGTGACGCACCTGGTTGCTTGCATCGAGCAGTGCGGCGCGAGTGAGGTTACGGACGCTGCGAGCCTGCTCTGGCAGGTGGCGCTCTTCTGCTTCAAAGAGGAATCGTATCCGGTGTCGTATACGGAGCAGCTGCTCCAGTACGGGGCAAAAACGTGGCGAAGCGGATCGCCAGCGCTCCAAGCTCGCATACGGGCGCTCTTACAGACCGCACGAATGGTGCTCGCGCTCCAGGAGCTGGGCTTGCCCACGTTGCATCCACGGCGTCTGGCTTGGGAAGCACGTCCAGCGGCTTGGCTGTGGCACTTTTCCGAGCTCATTCAACGCTCTGAAACACGCGCCGGTGAGCCGGAGCTGCAGCAGGTTGCAGCACTGGGTCACTTGGACACCGCAACGGCATGGTTGCTGGCGCGTCGAACGCCCGACACGCCCTCAGTTTTGGACTCGATGATGTACTATCCACCCGATGCGGTTGCTTGGCTACGCAGCAACTGCCCAGAAGCAGCGCTGCACAGCAGTTTACAACGCGGCTACTCGAATGATGACATGGATGCGTCCCGTTATCGTCTATCGCGTCTGTGGGGTACGCTGGCACGTCGCCTGCTGGACGAGGCCGAGCCGTTTCGACCCCAGGTCCAGCAACTCATTTTTGACCAGCTCACAGCGAAAGGCGCTCTGCCGCTGGACCTCGCCTGGATTCAGCGCTACTACGGAGGCGAGCCCAGCGTCGACCACGCCGTGCAGGTTGCTTGCACCGCGCCCGTTTCAACGATTGCTGCAGAGGCGTGGCGGTATCGCTTGACCGTACCAGCGATCCTGTATAGGTACCCGCTGGAACAGCTGGACCCGACATCCTGGCTCGATACGAGCATCGCGCTCTGGATCCTCCGTCAGCCAGCGGATACCCCGGTGGGGCGCGCACCATTCCTTCCACCCGCTGGGGATGTGCGTCTGCACACCTGCGGCATGTTGCAGCACTGGGCAAGCGAGCCAGCAATGCCAACAGCTGCACAAGCGCTGGTGCTCAAATTTCAGCGAGCTGCTGAGGCTTTCTGCGAGGCTTTCCGCTGGGTTTCACAGGTGATGCAGCACCCGGCGCTCGAGCAAGATACGGATCTGTGCGAGCGCTATGTCCGCCGCTTCCTTGAGGATGCAAGTTACCGCGAGACGGTCGTCGTAGCAGCACTGGCGCATACGACTGATGAGGGACGGCTTGCCGTCTTGATCCAACCGGAGATTGACGCTGCCGCTCGGCTTGGGGTATCGTCGGCGCAGTGCCGCTTGGAGCATGTTCGGTGGTGTTTCGAACAGGCACAGCGAGCTGCTGCTGGTGCTGCTGCTGGTGCTGCTGGTGGTGCTGCTGGTGGTGCTGCTGGTGCTGCTGGTGGTGCTGCTGGTGCTGCTGGTGCTGGTGCTACTGGTGCTGGTGTCGTCGACGTCGTCGAGGCCACAGCGCCCCGCTCACCGATACGCGGAAGCACGCTGTCGTCGGTGGAGTCACCGGCGCGTTGGCACCAGGAGCACGCCCTTGTGACGTTGCTGGTGCAGCACGATGGACTCGGGCAGGCGCTGCTTGCACTCACGAATGAGCATCTGGAGGCTATGGCACAAAAGGCGCCGCATCCGCTAGTGTATTTGGTGCTGGCGTCCACGGAACGACATCCGCGAGCAGTTGCGCTATCCGAGGCATTGCGTGAGCACGTCGTCGATATGGCGTTGGATTGGGCGTCACTGTGGCTACTGTTTACTGCGAATGCGGATGCATACGGGCCCCTGGCAACCTACCTGTGCGAGCGCTCCGCAACGGACCCGGAAGCTGGCCTACAGCTCTGGCGCCTCGTGGCGATATGTGTATCGACGCCAGCGCCGCTCTTGGCTGCGGCGGTCGAAGGGTTCCTCTCACGCGCCTCATCAGCGGAGCAAGTTTATCGGTGGCTTCTCGAGACCACGCGACACGATGACGATGCCGTTCGACACGAGCTTCTCGGCGTCTGGGCCGCGGCACTCGTACAATGCGGAGGACGATCAGTAGCAACAGCAGCAGCAGAGCGCAGCCGTATTTTCGAATGGATCGACGGATTCCCGCTCGATACCATGCGAGGCGGTGAGGAGCTTCAGTGCGAGTCTCAGTTTCTCGTGTTCTTTGTTCGACGTGTTCTTGAATATATGGAGGCGCTTTGGAACGATCGCGTCCTAGCGAGCGCGCGGGTGTCAGCAATGCTCTGTGAGCGCTACGCTTCTGCATGCTCAGCGGCGTTCCAGGCGAGTCTCGGCAGCGGGGAATTGTCGCCAGTAGTGCTGAACACCCAGGATAGCTCGCTCGGCGCTCGTGCAGAGCGCTCCGCAGACCGGCTGGTTGTGGAGCAGACGTTAGCGTGGCTGCGGACGTTGTCGACAGCGGAGCTGCAGCAGTGGCAACCGCGACTGCATGCCATTTTCGTTATCGCGGACGCTACGGTATCCTTGACGGTTCCCGAAGCGGCCGTTCCAGCACGTGACGAGGCACAGCGCCGTGTCGAGCAGGAGGAGTCCAACGCGGACGCATCACCCGTTTTGACTAGTGATAGCGCGTCGAACGAGTCCACGGAAGATTCCATTGTGGCAGGTATCTTACGTGGTAACATCTGGCAAGCAGGTTCGACGTTATTACAGCGTCGTCGTTGGTCATTGGTATATGGCAACACACCAGAGGCGGTGCTTGTGCTTCTCCAGCGTCACCTGGAGGAGGCGCTCGCGACGTCGTCAAGTGGTGTGGAGGCGTCACGTTTCGCGTCACGCTCTGAAGTGCTGCGTGCGCTGGCTGTCGTATCCGAGTGGCGCACGGCGCTCGGGCTACCGGATACTTGAACAGTATGAGCGCGTTGCCGAAACATAATGATGATGATGATGATGATGATGCGATGATCTCTGATGAACAGCATCTCGATACGAATTGGGTATACCCGATCGCGCACTTGATATCCAGCGATGGTGAACGCGTATCGCGAAGCTAGTTTTCTGATGCATAGCACATCTTGATACGAATTGGGTATACGCGATAGCACACTTGCTATGAACGATGCACGCATCCAAAGCATAGCAGCAGCAGCAGCAGCAGCAGCGGTAACCAGGCAGCGGTTACCGGTTTGCACGACCCGTGCGCACCGTAACGCCCCATGACATGTGCGTTCCGCTTTGTGAACCGTATGGCATCGAAGGGGCGCGTGTGTCGTGCACGCACAGAGATACCCGTAATGTTCGCTTGGTGGCTTTTTGTGTGTGAGTGACCGGTACCTGCGCCCGGGAAGAAACCGCGCAACCGACTTTTACGATACTGGGACTCTTCGACGCATCAACACGAGATCGCGGACACAGCACAGTAGCCTCGAGCGCCTTGTCATGTAAAGCACGCATTCGTTATTCTGGACCTTTTACACCACATGGATTCAGGACTCCTTCCCTAGACAGCTATGCTTAAGAGGCGATTTTCTTGACAAAATTCGCGAATCGCTCTCCCTGGATTTCCGCCAAACGAAGCTCCATCTCGCTTGGTTGCCGCGACCCGTCGGGTCCGGCAAAGGTCGACGCGCCGTACGGCGTGCCCCCGTGAATCTGACTCATATCCATCATGCTGGGATCTGCATAGCCGAGTGGAACGAAAATCATGCCGTGGTGCACAAACCGTGTTAGAGCGGTCAGCGCTGTGGTCTCCTGTCCGCCCTGCATGGTGGACGTCGAGACAAAAATACCCGCGGCCTTGCCTTGGAGCGCACCAGACATCCAGAGCCTGCCCGTTGCATCCCAGAACGCACTCATCTGCGCCGGGGACTGTCCGTACCTTGTCGGGTAACCGAATAAAATTCCGTCATATTCAGCGAGCTTCGCCGGGTCCTGAAGCACTGGAATATCTTCCGGCTTTGGCGGTGCGTTCATCATCTTCAGGACCTCTTCGGGCAGGGTCTCCGGCACCCGCATCAGGTCACAGTGCACGCCAGCCTTTTTCACACCTTGCACCTCATGACGCGCCAACTGCGTAATGTGGCCGTACATGGAGTAGATAAGCACGAGAACTTTGGGCGCCATTTGCTGTTTTCTGTCGTTTGCCGCTGTCGTCACAGGCTGCGTCGCTGCACTCGTACCGGTTTGCTGCACAGGACTTGACTCGTGCTTTGCACTTGATTTCTTGGGGTGCGTTCCCTCGTCCGTTGATTTAGGAGAGCTGTGACCACTGAATCCACAGAGGTTCCCTATTTTGACAGCGTCAGTCTCGATACAACACCGTTGAGAAATAATCAAAGAGCAAACAAACGTTCGTTGCCCGGTAGCTGAAAAGGTCCAGTACCAGCGCACAATGTATTTCTGGACGCATCGCGATGCTGCGTCGATGCGCAGCCGTCATTCCTGCGGTCCATCCGGTTGCGACATTTATGAATAAAAGGGACACACAGCGGTGGTGCTTGTTCCCTGGCATTTGTGCACAGTCACGCTGAGATACCGACGCGCTTTGCAGCAGCATGACAAGGGAATGGAGATCGTGTGCACGACGCAAGCAAGCAGCCAAGCAAGCAGTTAGGTACGTAGGCATCTGCAAGCATTTCAGCATGAAATGGACCGAGTCTTCTAGCTAGGGTGACCATTCGAAACATTCGTTCTATTCCTAGTGTCACCAAGAGAAGCCACTGCGGGATTTTCAAGTGCCTGCTTCTTTTATTCCTCTCTCTCTCGTCTTCGGCTCTAAATACCGCGGTTTCTATTGCTGTTCCAGACCTGTAGTGAACTGCAGAATGAAGTTGATGGCAGCATGAACTTTTCGATGTTGCCGCGTCCGGCTGCTGTCGACGCATGCCATCCACAGGCAGTACGTGCAATCGAAGTATCTTCTTCGTATGGAGCCTGGGCGTACCCGTCGCAGCGGCGACCCGTGACTTTGAGTAGACGTTCTGATATGCCCACGATACCTCGTCCTCTGAACAGCGCCCTGTGGCGCGTCCACGCATGCCTTATTTCTCGGGACGAGCCCGTTCCGAGCTGAAAAGACACCCGTCGAGACTTGCCACCGTTTCCGCACCCGACTTGACGCTATATGATCCAGAGATTCTTTCGGAAGATCCACACGACAAACGCGCTGTCCTCTGCAAGCACAGGCGCACGATGTTCTATGCTGTACAGGATTTGCAGAACGCGATGTTGTCCATGGTGAAACGAGCACCGGACGGAATATCCTGCCTGCAGAGCCAATCGAGAAGTTTCGATCCGTCCATGCCTCGTTCGTGCGAACCGGAAGCGCACCCTGTACTTCAAAGGATCGCTGCGTTGATTCAGGTCCGAGTCCAAGAACCCATTCCCATGCAAACAGCAGAGACAGGAACCTCTGGAAAGCATATTCTATGAGAGGGATTACGCGGGAATCGAACGCTGTTTCCCTAATACCCACAAAGAGAGCGACTTGTTGCCTTTACAATGGAATCGATTACTTCACGTTAGAAGGTTCAGTGGACTTTCGTTCTGAGCTTGTGACCGAGTCCGCAAGGAACGACGTCGCCTATCTTACCTTGTGCATCGAGCAGTGTGCACTACTGGCCCAGCACGTTGCCTTGAGTGCGAAAGAAGGAAAAATTCAAGCATGTGTGAACTGCGCGTGGTACACGTAGGCCAAGAAGCTTTGAGGCTTGAACGTATGCATTAGCTAAAGACAATGGTCTTTTACGAACTCTTGTTAAGAGGCGTCGTGCGTCACCTCGTGACCGACGACGTCACGAATGCTGACAGCTAGGTGTCAGAGGAGCTACCCAGAAACACAGCGGGGAAGCCTCAGACCACGTGACAGATCCGTAAGCCCGCATTGCTACACGTCGAATATCGATGCTGTACATCTACAACCAGTTCGGAAAACTCCGTCATGCAATCAAAAGTCGACTAGTTCCATGGTGCATTTTCATGTGACACGGGTATCCACTGGCGGGCATGCTCGTGCTCCCCGAGTTGCAACTAGTGCGGTGCGCTTTTCTGGTGCACGCCGGGGGCGTCGGTTCCCAGGAAACCGCACGCCCGAATCTCGCTCCTTCATACACGTCCGAGTTCTGACCTAAATCTAGTCTTCGCTTGGATGGCGAGTTTATGGATGAAATTAGCTACCCGCCGTCAGAGGATACTTATCTTTTGATCGACGGCTGTCGGAGCTGGTTTCAGGAGCACGGAATCCGAGCAGCACACCCGAGAACGCGACCTGTGCTCGTCCTCGAAGTCGGGTGTGCGGCTGCTTTCGTCTTGGAAGCGCTAGCGACTGATGTTGCTTGGCTGGACGGTCCTCAGGCGTCTTCGCACGCTGAAAACTGCGGGCTCTTGCCACTGCTTCCGTTTTTCATCGGCAGCGACGTTAACCTGGCGGCACTGCACCAGGCCCAGCGGCGACTCGCTGCGACCCTTCCCATTGATCTCGTCTGCGGCAGCCTTATGACTGCATTGCGAGCAGATGTTTTCGATTTGGTGCTTTTTAATTCTCCATACGTGGAGACCAGCGCAGATGAGCTCGCAGAAGCCCAGCGGTGTCGGGACCTGCGTGCAGCCTGGGCTGGTGGTTGGCTTGGTCTTCAAGTGGCTGCAGCGCTCATTCGTCAGTTTATGGTAACGCCAACAGCGGCACTGACATCCGAGCATCATGCGTCTGCATGGCTGCTTCTTGTGACGCAAGACCGTACCTGGTGGCATCGAGCGTTTAGCAATCAGTTTGCGTTTTTCGTAAAGCAACGACGTGCCGGGGACGAGCGCTTGCTCGTGCTGGCGTTATCGCGCTCGCAGGCGAGTCTCTGGTACAAGTGGATCTGGCAGGAGTTACGCGCTGTTGACGACAGCGATCGGATGAGTGCGCTAGTTGACATGGAGTAGCGTGTGCATGCGAAGTGCGTCCTCGGGAGCGGCTCGGGCTGGCGGCGCTCCGAGCACGGTGTCGTTTACGTGGTGGAGGATTCGCGAATCACGGACGCGGCCAAGGAAGAGCGTGAAACCTGGGCATGTTGATTGCTGAGGCGTGAAAGCGCTGAGCCCGTGGCGCTTGTCTCGCGCAACACTGCGGGTTTATGGATGCACCGGACGACGCCGGCGACTGGATGACAGCGACGTGTCCGGACCGTGGCGGAACGCGCGCTTACTGCAACGTGCAGACCCTGAGCATTGCATGTGAGGAGACGACCCGCACAGGTCATCGATACCGAGGTGCTGTCTACAATCGCGTTTGAATGGTGGTGTTAGTGCTAGCAGTAGCAGTAGCGGTGGTGGTGATGGTGGTGGTTAAACTCTCGGTGATGACGTGGCGAACGGACATACCGCTTGACAGTTCCTGTGAAGATGCTTGTGAGGCGCGCGGATGCCGCGCATGCCTATACACGCGTTGTATCCAGTTTCCAAAGCGCTATCCACGCTCTCGGATTGAACAATCGAACCAGTGATGTCCTGGATGCGCGCGAGCACCACCAGTGATACTTGAACAGTCCCCGACTCGTCAAGAGATGCTATCACGTTCAGCCTGGATCGATCGATCGATCGCTACTGTCACCTACTGAATGCCGAGCATGCCGCAAGCGCTTGCTCTTGTGCTGGAGATGCTGCCGCTGCTGACCTTCAAATGCAGAATGGCTCTGCCACACCGTTTCGGACGTTCGTTCGGGGATTTTCAGGGCACGCACGAACAACGACCTAGTGCGGCGGGAGCACGGACACGCCACCAGGCACTCCGGTGCCCGCGCTTGCACTGCGTCTAACGTTCGAATGACACGTAGCTGCGCAGCCAGCATACCCTAGACGTGGTGCAGGATCGGCAGCTGCGACTGGCCTCGCACTCTCGTGATGCTTCGTCATGCTGCATGGGGAGGCGGTGCAGGCCTTTCGCGCCAGCGGCGATGCTTTGCTGGTCGGTGCCGGCTACGGGTACCGCTTCATCGTGCACATGCTTGCACCTGGTGCAGCTGGTGCCTCGTTCGACCTGGAGCCAGCGCGTTCCTGCGATGGTGCGCGACCGACAGCAGGTGTACTGTCACACGTGCGCCAGGCCGAGGATCGTGTGCGCTGCTGATCGTGTTGATGGTATCCACGGTGTGCATACATGCATACGTACGTATGTACCTACGTACGTACACTCATGCGTACATGGATGTACGCACAGCTACGGGGCGAGTGCAACAGCTGAACGCAGCGGCGAATCACCAGATCGCTGCCTCGTCTCAGCGAATGGCACATCTCTTTTGGTCATGAAAAACGGTCCAGGTAAGCGGATCGGGCCGGGGAACTCAGCGAGATCCCATCGCTTGTGGGCTTGCTTCTGCTTCAGAATGTCGGTACATAGCAGCGCTAGCTCGTGCACGCGCTCAGTCATGATCTGGGTTGCGAGGTTCAGATCCTGAGCGATCGGTTCGCCGACAATCATACTAGAACGTCGATGACGGCCATGGGTTTCTCCGTTTCCGCCACCGATCAGCGGCGGCACAGGGGGTGGAATCTCACTCGCCGACACCAAACGAAGAAGCTGCATCAGGATACCAACGTGTTGTTCTTGTTCTAGGAGTGTGTCCAGGATAAAACTGAGATACTTGCGATTGTCTGCAAATGCGTTCTGTGCATCAATAAGATAATCAGGATGATGGGCGAGCAGGTGCAGCACATAGGGCAACACACACTCTGGCATCAGGGCGAGATAGGAAACGGCCGCCTCGGTGGCAGTCGCGAGTGCCTGTTGCTCGAGGCTTCGGACTAGCTGGCGTCGTTGGCGAATCAGCGCCGTCAAGTACCAGCGCGCATTGGTGACATTCTCTCGCTCCGGATCGATGGCTGCAAGTACCAGGCCCGCCATCCAGTGCCACGGCAGGAGCCCGCACGCCAGTCCGCGGAAGAGCTTGAGCGCAAAATCGTGACGGATCTCGAAAATCGGATCCTGCATGAGCAGGCAGACCATGTGCCGCTCCGCTGGCAGCAATGCCTGGTCGATGGTGCGTATTCGGGCGAGCTTCAGGATGGACTTGGCCGCGTAGTAGCGCAAACGCGCACACGGTTCGCTATCCAAGACAGCGTCCGATACGGGCACGGGCGCGCTCACGAGTTCATCTGCGGACGTCGAGTGCCTGGTCAGGGCTTTCCAGTCGCCCTGCTGCAGGACCAGCAACAGGACTGCGTGAAGGAAACGATCCACGCGTTCTGGGCTCGCGAGCTGCTGTCCTTGAGCGGTGCTCCATCCTGCGCGCACCTGGAGCGACGAAGCCGCTGGGTCGTGTGCGTCCGCTCCCAGCGAATGCCCGTGCGCATTCGACCGCTGCGCAGACGCGTTTCCAGGCAGTGCGGTAAATCCGCTCATCAGGATGCTGCATGCGGCAATAATACTAGCTACGGTGAGAGGCTCGCCCACATCGGGTGGTCTCTCGGTCAGCAGCTGAAGACAAACGTCAAGAATCTGGATTTGCGTTGGAACTGGTACCGTGTTCGGTGCACAGCGGACGATCTTTGCCATGGTTGTCAGAGCGCAAGCACACTCGTCATAGTTCCCGCTTTTCAGCGCCTCGAAAGAACGAGATTCCAGCTGAGGAACGGTTCGCTCCCAGGACGGCGTCAATGCGTCTGATGCCCAGAGTGTTGCAAGAACGCTGGCTGCTAATTTGATGCAGCGTAGACTGCGGAAGCTGCGCTCTTCCGCGACCTGTCCGAGCAGATACGTCTCCAGGCACCGTGCTAGACTGTGCCTGCACTCGATTCCCATGTTCATCAAGCACGGACCAAGTGTGGATAGGACGCGCAGCGCAGCCTGATGCGGCACTGCCGCGACGAGCCTCGTTAGCGTAGCCTCATGGAACGCGCCACCATAACACGATGCCGCCTCGAGTAGCAGCGCACACTCCACGGAAGCGGTGTTCGCGCCCTCGGGCTGGCCCAAAACGATATCCACCAGCATCTGAACGTCCGATGGGCGCCCCAAACAAGGCACCATCCGAAGCAAGACGAGCGCCTGGAACCACTCAGCTGCCGCTTTGCTTCGGCGGGTCAAGCGTTCTACGGTATCACGAATCAAGGGCAGCGAATTTGTCGAGTACTCGCTGCCAGGATCGTGGAGCAAAAGACGCAGATTTTGGAATACACGTTCATCCCGCCCTAACATGACATCGAGAAGCAAACGATAGCCGCACACTTGGTCCTCAACATTGCAAACAGTGGCCGGCTTGCCCAGACTACGAGCTAGTCGATCCAATAGACTGGCAGCAGTGTCTGAGAAGCTTCTCTCCGAGAGGCGGCAACGCTGCCGGGCCTCATCACGCATATCCAAGAGTGCACGCATGTCCCGCTGAAACTGCGCGCGTGCACGCATCATGAGGCGCAGTGCATCATTCGCGGGAAACGCAGTCCATCCGTGCACCCCAAAGGAGCGAGTGATCCGCTGTGCGTGCGGATCCTGCAGGGCCTCACGCCAGCACGACAGCGCATCAGCGATGCTCATTCGCGGGTCGTAGAACAGGGCTTCGATTTGAACGATCGAGCCCATCATTTCATCCGTGGGCACGTTGCCTGCGCACCCGACCTGCGTTAATTGAATATACGAGGCGAGCAACTCTCGCACAAGCTGTGATATCCACTCGTGTACCTTCGGCGGTATCGAGTCCCGTTCATCGATTGTTTCAGAGGCAGTGTTCTGGACCTGCTCGTGGTGCCATCGTAGAAACGCGCGATAGAGGCGGGAAAGTCCTTGAATCGCAGTATGCCGCACAGCAGCGCGCTTGTCACGAGCTCGGCTGAGACAAGTCGTACTCGCCAGTGGCAGGTGCGCGACAATGCGCAGCGCCAAGCGAGCAGCACGATGCTCGCTGGAGAGTACCGTTCGCACAGCTGCGAGGCGCACCTGCTCGTCTTGGTCAAGCATGCGATCCTGCAGGCCGCGATCCAGTTCGTTGAGCATCTGCTCAACGAGCGGATTCGCCGTTCCGGTGACAACTTTCGATTCTGCGGGGCCGTCCTTCATCGAGAGCGCTCCTTGATCCACATGGCGATGCAGCTGAATGAGGAGTTCATGGACTGCGCACACTGTACCAGCCCGCACCCCTGCTTCGACGTCCTGGAACCGTTCCAGCAAGTCAAGGAACAAGGATCTGCTGACTGTATTGGAATCGTTGAAGAGGGTACCGCTTCCGCTGATATTGGAAAAGTGCCGAGCGAAAAGCTTTGCGATGAGCTGCACACAGCGCAATCTGGTCTGGGTGTCGCGCGCCCGTGACTCGGCGGATAGGTCCGGCAGGACACCTTGGAGAACACCCGGTGCGGTGAAGTAGAGCGATTCGATCAGACTGTATCTCTTCTCAGCAGGTAGTTCTCTCAGATACCTCACCAGCGGATCCTTAAGTACCTCTGACGCGCGTTGGACGATCTGCTCGGCAATGTTGCGCGCACTGAACCGCCAGGTATGCACGGATGATGGCTTTTCAGACAGCATCTGGGACTCTGTTGCAGCGAGGAAGACAGACGGCAGCTGAACGTTCAGGGCTGTGAGAACCGGATCGAGTACGCGAGTGATCGTATCGAGCGATCCTGTCCATGGATCCGTCTCTTGCGCTTGTTCAACTAAAGTGGAACTAATAATTTCCGCAATTTGCATTTTGCACCGATAACTTAGCGTAATGTTGCTTGCAGCGCTCATAAGCAGCTCCACGAGAGAGCCCACTTGACATGCATGCGCGAGCACAAAAACCTTAGTTTTCGCAGCGAGCTCGAGAACTCGGAGACTCCAGCGATGCCCCTCTGCAACTTCACCTGTTTGGGACGTAGGCACCGAGCCACTGCTCGCTGAGCAGGGTTCGGGGCCGTCAGCGCCTTCCGTCACCGGTCGGCCGCTTTGGTGAGTGACAGGGATACGCAAGTCCTCGAGTGTTTGGATACAGACTTGAAGCACGTCCTGAAATGTCTCGTCGTCGAACGGGATTTTCGGTGCCGAGATACGCAGGCACTCGAGAAGCACGCACGCAAGGACGCCACGCATAGGTGGTTGAGCACGCTTCAAAGGGTTCAGTGACGCCAGCCGAGCTACTGCCTGGCACCACTGTTGCCAAACTGACCGTTTGAGTAAAGGCTCCCCAGCAGGCGTGTGCAGCTGAGGCACTTTACAAAGTACCGTTTCCCAAATATGAGAAAGGCGTGTGCACACTGTGTCTCCATGTTTGACGCGTCCACGATCGCAGTCGCAAGACTTCAGTGCTTCTATAGCTGCGTGTACGATTCCCTCTGTATCTTCTTCGGTGCCCATGCTTATGAGCACGAGACGGCAGTTCGTTTCTCAGCGAAGCGCGCTGCTCGACAGTGGGCAGCGACCGCGTCGCGCAAACAACACGCGCGATCCGCCAGGAACTTTCGCGCCAAAATTCTCGGGCGCTTCCCAGACGATCGGGTTCAGTGTTGCCTCGGGCCAGCGATGTTCCTCTATGGGTCGACGCGCGACTTCCTTGGATCGATAACCCCGCAAAATCTCCACCATGCATTAGGCGTCAGAATCGAAGTCCGCATCACCTTCGCCTGTGAGATTGCTGCTTTATATTTCAGGAAGGGCGCAGTGCTTTTCATCAGAGCACGATGCTCGTCATCTGAAGCATCATGCGTCGTATCCGCCGCGTATGCAACTCTCTGTGATCGGTGCGCTTGAATCAGACTGTATTTGTATGGGGAAAATATGCCGCCTACAAGCAGCAGTGGAACTGCGTCTCCGGAACGGTCCTATCTAGCTGCATTTGGATTGGGGGAATCACTCACCAGCGAACGACTGCAGATTTCTGCGAAAAGAGCGCTTGCCGATTGCTTCGGGGTGCATACGCTGGGACGCTACCTCAGCGCTGTTGCTAAGAGCAGCTTCCCCGCCGCCTGACCTGACGGAGTGCACGCCCGGCTCCGACTCGAATGCGACAAAAGCGAGCGCGACACCGTGCTTCGAACGCTGATTCGATATGGCGGGGCTCGAGCGTCATTGTGTTCCTCGAGCGTGGACGTATGTACCACTAGGTGCATCTTTTGGATGCAACCGAGCGGCTCTTGAGTCTTCATTTGGGATCAATTGTCATTTCTTGGATGATAAAGGGTTTCGACATGCCAGATTGCATAAGGATTTTCCATCGAGACTCCGTGTGCTCCATGCAATATTCAATACCTGGATCCCATGAGGTGCTTCGACCCGAGCGATCTCGTTTGAGTGCATATGCTCGGTGATAGTGTATATTTAGTTATAAAAAATAATGGAATACCGTTCTCGTTCATGAATGTTCCATGAAAAGCGTGTTCGGTATACATTTATGCGGCGCTCCAGTATCGCTCGATCACTGATTGCACCACCTGACTGCCGTGGTACATGCGGGAATCCAGTGCCCCATTTCCTGTCCCCTAGTTTTTTCATAGAACTTTTTCAACATTTCATCCGAATTTCTACACGGGGAACTAGATGGTTCCGTCGAAATTTCGCTCGACACAAACGCTCTGAACGCTCCTGAGGCACGTGCCATCCATTCATGTTGACGATTGAGAATCCAGTCCCGCTGCAGGAACTGCTTTCGCGCATGGCTGCTGATAGCGTCACACCATAACATGCCACTTGCCCTGGTCTCCATCACCACCTGACGTTCAGTCAGCTTACCCTACACCATCTCGTGCTTCCATCTCCGTTTCACGCTCTTCTTATCTACCGTTTTCAGTGTCCACTCGCGCTCGTGATGCGTTGACATGGTCCTCAGCTCATCAACGAGAACCGATCAGCATCGTTTCCTGCACTCGGTGTTCGCTCTCGTCGACGGAGCAGGAGCGAGTCGCTTGCGTGCTGCACCAGGTCCAGCGCCATAGGCCACGAGCGATCGACGGTGCTTAACGGTCATTTCCTTTTCCAATTCATGGAAGAACGCGGCAAGTGCTCGATTCTTGACTCCGCGCAACCGAAACCGTTAACGACTCCAGCATGGACTCATGCACTCCAACCAAGGATCGTCCAGATGATCCATTTGGACGATGATTGGCTCTCGGAGATGGGCGTACGAGGCTTCTCCGTCTGCTCAGTAGGGCGCTCAGAGCATCGAGTTGTGTTTTGACGCAGCCATTCCGTCGGCTGGTTTGCCTCCTGACCCCCATAATGCCAGACTCCCGGTCCCGCCGAGCCCTGAAACTTTGAGCGGCTTCATCTGGTTTCTGTTCAGGCTTTTGTGCTCTCGTTCTAGAGTTGCAGCGACGTCCACGACGCTCTTCAACAGGGGATCCGCATTCGCCATGCAGCCTTTATCTTCATCTACTTTGAACGCTCCGAATTGAGCCTCTTCGCTCGACCCAGGTCTATGTTTCGTACTCTTCATCCAGATTGTTATTCTTGGGGTCTCTATCACCCCTGTAAACTTCTTTCCATTTCCTCGCAGTCAACGGAAGATCTTGAACGACCTTCGCAGACGCTCGTCCCGATGCATTTTGCACGCTTTCTGGTTTTTCGCAGAGGCCAGCCTCGTTTTTAACTTGTCGTTCACCCAGCGGATGACATAGTTTGAGACGCGATTCTCCAATTTTTTTTCAATCCTCGGGGTTCGTACGCACTGGGAGGACGCTCGGAGAGAAACTCGCCTCCGCAATGCACGTATCCATTACTCGTCCATTACCTTTTTGTCGCCTTCTCAGGCGCGGGCACGCCAGCTGAACGGAGCGCGCTTTCGACGTCCTCACGGGCACGAGTAGAGAAGCAATACAGCATTTCAGGATTGGCGAAGGTAGAGAACTGTGCGTAGAAGAAGGGCACGGCGGATGCGAACGACTCCTTTATGAAGCCGGTAATGCGAAGACAACCTTTGGCAACAGACGAGACGCTTTCGACGCAATTGATCGGTGGAAACTAAGCTCGTACGAAATGCAGCGCAACACGATTCTCATGCGCGAGTTGCCCCACGGAGTTTGAACGATAGAAAGCCAAGTTGTTTGCAAGCAGGACAGAGGAACCTGGAAAAGGGTATACAGGAAGAGGGCTGCGACGAAGTACGGGGTGATGAACGATGTTCTCCATTTGGCGGTGTATGGGCGACCAAACTTGTGAATCATCAACGAGGCTGTTGTTTTAGGAAAGCTCGGTTGCTCTTTCTATACCTATCAGGCTTCTATGCATAGCATGCAGGTCTTCAACTCGTGGTTTCTAGCCAATCTGCGCCTCTGGACAAGCGCAAAACGTCGTCGATCCCCAGGCCCCGGACTGGAGCACGCGCGAACAAAGGCGCGCGTCGCTCCGCGGAACGCTCGTGAACGATGCGCGCTGGCTCGAAGGCACCAGAACAGTGCTCCCGTGGACGTTTTGACTGTGCAGTGGCCCTAGCATGAGTGCCATCGAAGGTGCTTCCAAGGGCGCTATCCCCGTCGAGGGAGAGCGTGCTGTAGAGTCGGGGTCTCAGTATCCGAAGAAGCGATTCGAAGTGAAACAGTGGAACGCTGTGGCGGCGTGGAGTTGGGACCTACGCGTGGATAACTGCGCCATCTGTCGCAATCATATCATGGACCTTTGTTTGGAGTGCCAGGCTGATCCCCAGAACGCACGCGCGAGTGAATGTGTTGTGACCTGGGGTATCTGTAACCACGCTTTCCACAGTCATTGTATCAACAAGTGGCTAGAGACGCGGAACGTGTGCCCGCTGGACAACCGACCTTGGCATAAACTGAAAGAAGGTCGGTAGTTGCCGCTGGTTCTGGGCTTTTCTTCCTCCTCGGAGGTTCCAGAGCGGCAGACGAGCTGTATGGCAGCTAACTCGGTTCAGGTTCAGGGGCGGCGCGCGCCCTTGAACCGCTGACTAGCAACAAACGGACAAGGCAGCCGAGGCTGTTTCTTTGACTGGCTGCTGGAAAAGCAGCAAACATGCCAACTAAAGTGCGAAGCGTTTGTTATGAAAGCGTCTTATCATCACAGTCTGTTATCTCTTGGCGTACATGATACCCACCGGGGAGCGAGGCGCATGCAGCGAGCATCGCATGCGCCTGACCGCTTTTCGACAGCAATGTTTTCCGCGTCCATAGAAGCATTGCTCGGGGTTGTGCATGTTATGTTGCAGTACTGCGGCCGAGTACCCGCCAGCACACCATATTTGCGTCTTGGTCACGTTCAAGACCTGCAGGTATTCGGCTTAGATGAGAATGGCAGCCGTTCCGGTACCATCGGAACGAACGCAGGCATCGCATCGAGGAACACCGCGAAACGACCTTTTCTGATGCAGTCAGCTGCGCTCATCTATCAGACCAGGGTGGGGTGACTCTCAAGGCGTCCAGGCTCTTGCATTTGGAACATAGACCTTTTTCCTGATTGCACGGGATCAAGCGGTTTGGTCATCCCCGAATCAGTAAAAATCGTTTACATGCACGCTTTTTCAAGTCCGGTGGTACCTTGTTTCCGAAGCCGAGAAGTTCAAGCCTCCGATCAGGTGACCTCTGATTTTTGCTGGAGTACGCACCAAACATCGGTCAGCTCAAATTCTTTAGCGAAGCTCGGCCACGTCCGACATCTCCAAACGGATACATTCACGCACCTGATTCTGAATACGATTGATTTCTTCGTCGGTTAGAGAGCGGTCCGGGCTCCGGTATGTGATCCGATAGCAGATGCTCCGTCGCTTCGTTTTGGGATGGACAAATTCATCCACTCGCGAAATGTCCTCCACAAGATCACCGGCTAGATTTCGCACGAGCTCGCAGAGATCATTCTCGTGGAACAGACGGCCACTTGTGCTGCCGTTCCCGTCGCTGGCCTCGGGTTGGTCCTTCACCCACATAGATACGTCCTTGTAGACGGGTGGATACTTACTATACGGTTGAAACTGCGTGATGACTCCGTCCTGAAACTGCTTGATGAAACGCTTGTCTGAGCTCCAGAATAATCGGATGTCGGGTACATCGAACAGCACCATGGCGAGTCGCTCGAGGCCGAGCCCAAACGCCCAGCCCGAGTGCTTAGCGGGATCCACGTCGCCAGCCCGCAGCACATCGGGTTGAATCACACCGCAACCGAGTACCTCGAGCCAGTCGCCTTGCCACAGCACCTCTAATTCGAGCGAGTGTCGCGTAAACGGAAACTCGGCGTCGACCCATCTGACCGGGATCGGTGCTGCATCGGCGTCACTCAAAGCGGACGTCCTCGGGGATTTGTCCGATTCGGAGTTCTTCGGCCAGCGAAAGAGGTACTGCGCCAGCCCGTACAGCGTCTCCTTCAGGTCTTCCAGGACCCACGCTTCAGACGGCGCATCCGCAAAAACGCGCACACCATCCATTTGATGAAAGATTGGATAGTGCTTTTTATCGATGGAATCGCGTCGATAGACATCTCCTGTGACGAGGAACGCGCGGTAGCCCTGCCGCAGCAGCTCCGTATCATGTGCAGTCGTATGGGCACGCAGCACCGTCGCCTCATCCAGGTAGTACGTGTCTGTCGGACGGCGGGACGGGTGGTCCGGAGCGACCAGCAGTTCGTCAAAGCAAGCGCGCGTACTGACGATCGGCGGCAAGTCATGAAACTTTGCAAACTGAACCGGTGGTCGCCCTTGCTTCGCACCTAGCTCGTTTTCAAAATAAGCTTCGATGATTTTTCGCAGCGTGCACAGCGGATGGTGCACGCGGTTGTGGAGCTTCTCTGATGGGGTTGCTTTCGCTTTCTCCAAAATGTGCGGCGGAATATTGCTCTTCGTTATGGTGGACTGTGCGCGGAGTGCTCGAACGCCGCGCCCTCGTGACAGGTGACGGGCGAACGTTCCGTGTGTGCTGTTCACCGCAGGCAACCAAAGTCGTTGTGCTGGGACCGTCCGCCATCGCTGTGCTACGATGAACCCAATACCCCAGTTTTCCACCATAGGAACAGCGTGAAACAACTCGAGAGCCTTGTCCTCCAGTATCTATTTACGCCTAATCGGTACCGAACGCTAACGTTGCTCGCTGTGAAACACCCCGATACAAACTGGAGTGCGTTCCCCGAAGCGACGTCTATCGTGTGTTGCGTGCCGCACGAGTTGAGGCACGGCTCACTACTGTCGATGAATTGTAGACGAGACGCACCGCCGCAAGCAGCCATGCCTCGGTCCAGTGAAGCCATGGGGCTTGCGTTCGCCACGACGGCCATAGACTCATACTAGTATAAAATTGGACAGGTCCATTTTGCGAAACCCCGACAGATACACATCTGAATACCAGCATCTGCGGACGTTTTTTCTGCGATCATTTCCTTTTCCTTTCATGCAGCTCCGTCTTTGAATGCGCGGGTCTCTCTTTTGCCTCGAGATCCATTGCCAGCAGTCGACGGATGTTGATCGGAGCTTTCAACTTCTCATCTCGCTGCTTCCACTACTGTCAATGAATCTCATGCGCAGGCGGTTACTGAGATCCGCCCTTCGCTTCCCATATTCATCTTCTTTGTATGCAGACTCGGTGTGCGCCTCGCGCCGGTGACACTTGTGTGTGGTCAGGTGTTTCGGTATGGTCAGCGTACCTCCTTCGCATCCTCTTCCGAGAGTCACCCAGCGGTACATGAAGGCTCTTTTCATCGCTCGGTACATGCGCTTTTCTAACACAGAAGGCTCCATCGGGCGCGCTACCCCATTTTACGCGCCCAGCATCATTTCCCTTTATCACGCGATTTTATCAATCGGATCCTTTCAGCCAGTATGCTGCATACTGCACGTGCGAGCGCATGCGATTCCAGTAAACAGAGGATTTGTGGCAGGGAATGTTGTCCATAATAAAAACCCTGTTCGGGAATGCAGATATAGGTTGGAGAAGCATTCGAGAATTTCCGATCTCTCTACGCGACCTACAAGTAAACCGATGACGCGCTCTCCGCTGAAAGCAATCGCTACGTTAACGAAGGTCCGGATCTAAGACTCTTTTGCCATAGAAACAGGGCAAACGACAGAGTCTGTGCTTGCGAATCCTGTAATGGATATATAGCTGCTGTGGAATCTCGTTTCGTCGACTGCCACAAGGAGCGAAGCATCTATATTCCGAACAAAATCCAGGATTTGACGTCACAAGTTCCGTGAACCTCGACCCGAGCTTGTGATCAGGTCGTTTATCGAGCGGCTCGAATGACTGCGCCATCAAGCTGCATTCAAACAAACATAGGGAACGCTTCAGGAATGCGCGATTAAAGCACGCTACGCATAACGAATTCGAAAGCATGAACGCTTGCATCTTTGCATTGGATGACGATATCGGTTATTTCAGCTTCAAGAATACGCGATTAAAGCACGCTACGCATAACG
>Ga0123519_10003979_pt1 | contig 24194 bp, 30 predicted proteins | sample YelNatPaOPRAMG02_FD_87396 | JGI IMG/M metagenome (GOLD analysis project Ga0123519, IMG submission 87396) | Hot spring microbial communities from Yellowstone National Park - Yellowstone National Park OP-RAMG-02 (version 2) | ecosystem: Environmental > Aquatic > Thermal springs > Hot (42-90C) ...
TTATCAGTCTGCTCTGCTATATCAAAAATATATTGTCTAATTATTGGTAGGTATGTCTCTGCTGATTCAAAATATAATTCACCACCAAACTTGAAATAATCATTCTGACAACCAACTAAAATTAAACATCTTGCCATAAAAACCTGGTTCTCAAAATCTATTTAAATCGATGGCTGCAAGATTTTGAGAATCTCCTTTCTTAATTTATTTGCCATCATTAAGAAATAAGGCTACTACCAGATATCATAGCCTAGCCTCCACGACTCTCTCACGTGAACTCCATAGCTAGAATATTATTCTGATCCCTTAATTTTAACTTAAAAGCATTACTATGGCGTTTTGTTAAAACGGCTTTATTGCTCGATAGAAGCTTTTTACTCAAAAAACTCCAACACTTCCAATTCGAGACTTGTTCTTGCTTCCATCGCTTTAAAAGACTCTGAAAGTGCTTGGATATCCGTTCTTTGAATCCTAAACCTCTTCGAGCAATAACATATGCAGCACTCTGATGAATGCTGAGATTATACATTTTTGAATATTTTAATTTTCCAATGTTAGACGTAAATGCAGGATTAACTTGCTTGAATTGAATCCCTTTACGCAAACATTTCGAGATCAAAAGACTAACAATAATTCGATGAGAAAAATTCGAAAAAATCCTATTTAATCGCTTTCCATAACTCTCATCATGCTTGAATTTAAGATCCTCAAAAACTAATCCTTTTCCCATACTTAAAGAATAATTAATTAGCTCAGTTAGTTTATTGCTTAAAAAGTTAATCGTTTTATTTGTACGCATGTTTAAACAGTTACTAATATCAATTTCACGAGTACTAATAAAATTCCCCTCTTTATCCACTTCTGTATAAGATATGCGATCAGGATTAATATCAATTCCAATTGCACCATTATTAAAAGAACTTACAATAGCCGCTTCCGCAACTTCAAAAGTAATATGAACCAAATATTGGCTGCCTCTTTTCGTATTCTTAGTCCTTAAGATCTTTACCGTATATTTTGGTTCGTTATTTAAATGTTCTAATAATAATGCTCTAAATTTTTCTGGAATATAAAGATCAGCAAAAATCCATTTATGATCTCCTGTAGTTATTCTTAGCTGAAAATTTCCCTCATTTTGAATTATTCTTAAGTTTAAATTACCTTTCTTTTCTTTCCAACCCTCAGAATATAATTGATTATTTCTAGCATTCCTCCATTCCTCTTTTGAGATCAATCCCCTAGCTCTTTTTTCTAATAACTTTTTAGTTTCAAAAATAACTTTAAGTATTTTTGGCGTGTAATGAATTTTTTCTCTTTTGCTCTTCTTTTCAGCTTTGTTATTAACCTTTTTTTGATGCTTTCTTAAAGAATCTAAAATCTGTTTTGCTTGTTCTTTAGCTGAATAAATATACCTTCGAGGAATACCAGTTATTAAACTTTGAGCCCTTTTAATTGCTTCTTCCCAATTTTTACCTTTATAAAGATCTTGAAAGATCATTCTCTTAGCAGAATTTTGTTTCCTGATCAAAAACTCAATCTGATCTATTTCTGATTGTTGTAAATTATATAAAGCACCAGTTATTGTTGTTTGCATTTCCCTTCCTCTAATATTAATTAATCCATATATTTTAATGCTTCCTAAATACTTTTAGATAGATTTTTACGAACTGTCAAAAACCTCCTTTCAAAATATTTTTTTATTTTAAAAACGAACCATTGTCATTTTTATCAACTACAATTACACTATCAAAATAATCTTTAAGCTCAGTTTGATGTGTTATAATAATTATTTTTTCAAAAATATTACTTGCTGCACTTATACAAGATACAAACTTATTAATACCATCCTCATCAAGATAACTTGTTGCCTCATCAAAAATTATAAACTTAATCTGACAACCAGCACGCTTCGCAATCAATTTTGATAAAGCAATTCGTAACGCTATAGCAATTCTCAATTGTTCACCACCACTATACATATCAAATAAATCTGAATGATATTTATCAGAAATAACAATATCAAATGTTTCAGATAAACTACCATCACGATTCTTTTTCTGTGTTATAATATCTACCTTCATCTCACCATTTGTCATCCTAAATAATAAATCATTTATCGTTTCCTCTAACTCAATAGAACAATTCTCAAAAATAAAAGATCTAATACCATTCTTACCAAATGCTAACACTAATTGCTTATACATTTCTATCTTATTCTGTAATTGTTTAATCTTATTTTCTGCATCTATCGATTTTTTTAAAGCATCATTTAAATTATCCATATCTTTTTGTAATGCACTTATTATTGATATTAAATCTTCAATTTGTTTATCTTTACTTCTTAAAACAAACTCACTGTCAGACATCTTATTTTCAATATCTTGTATTTTATCAGCATAATCAATATCTTTCATAGATTCAAATTGACGTTGTTTTAACTTTAAATCATTTTCATATTGCTGAATTTGTTCTGTTTGTGTATTAATTTCTTTTTGCAACAATTCAATTACATTCTTTTGATGATAACCTTCATTCTTTACAATATTAATCTGTGCCTCAATTCTTTTTCTCTCTTCATCTTTCTGACGATTTATTGCAATTTTATCTCTAATACTATCTAAAACTTTTTTGCAATTATCTCGATCTGATTTAATTTTTTCATACTGAGACTTATTCTTTAAATACATGCTTTTAATACTAGCAATATTATTTTGTAAAATTTGTATAACATCTTTTTTATTAGCATCAGTAATATTAGAATAACAAACAGGACATTTACCTATTTTTAATTGTTTAATACGATCACATTCAGCCATCAAATCTTTTATTTTTGTTGCATCATTATTTAAAACTGCTTTTAATGAAGACTCACTCTCAATTAACTTATTATATTCATCAGATACTTTCTTTTCTTCATTCTCTAATTGCGTAATATCTTCAATAATTATTTTTTGCTTTGCTTCATTTAAATCTTTATATTCCCGTTTTTTTATCTCAATAATTTCTCGTGCTTTCTCTTTTTTACTTTCTTTATCAATAATATCTTTTCTCAAAAACTCAATTTGATTCTCTATATCTTTAATTGAATCAATAATATTTTTACGCTGTAATGCTTCTGAATTTATTTTCTCTCTTTGTTTAACTAATTCTTTAATTTTTTTATCAATCTTTTCTCTTTCAGCTCGTAAATCGACTAATTCTAGTTGTTTTCTTTCTTTTTCTATCTTTGTGTTTTCTATTTCTTTTTGAATTTGTTCGATATTCTGAACTAAAGGTTTTAAAACATCAACTTGATTTTGTAAATCATTCACATACTTTTTTGCTTTTTCTTCATATAAATCATATCTGTTTAACATTAATAAATTCGAAATTATCTCTTTTCTTTCAGAAGCAGTTGCAGTTGCAAATGCCGTTGTAAATCCTTGACCAAATATAATACTATTACTAAAAATAGAATAATCTAATCTTAAAAAATCACAAATAATTTTATTTGTCTGATTAACATTTAATAATGTGTTACTAACTGATTTCCATTCACCATTGTTCTTAACCTGAAACATTACATTACTACTCTTTAAAGTCCTCTCCCTATAAACTCGATATAATACATCATTAATACTAAATATAAATTCAACTGACGCTTTATCTTTACCATACTTAATAATTTTATCAGCAGTAATATTCTTAGTAGAACTACCACGAAATTTATCAAATAAACACCAAGTAATTGCATCAACAAATAAACTTGATTTACCAGCCCCGTTTGATTGACTCTTATCACCATTTTTAGCACCAACCACTAATGCTATATCAAACTTTGAAAAATCAACAACACTATCACTATGACTCAAAAAATTAGTAGCTCTTAATAATACAGGAACCATAATTTAAACAATCTCCTTATTAACCTCTTCAATAATATTTATACCTAAATTATAAATACTCTCTCTGTAATCTTTATCAGTAATTATATGCTTTAAATACTCAGCTAACGCATCAGTATATGACATTTCTTCATTAATTTTACCACTTCGCTCTTTTGTCTTTTGAGTTGATATAACTTTTATATCACCAGCAAACCACACGGATTCATACAACATCTTCTTTACTTTACCTAAAGTTAATTCATTAATTTTATTACCTTCTAATTCTACTCTTACTATACTTTCTTTTTTATCTTTTAATTTTTCTTGCAATTCAGACAATATCTTTTTATCACTATCACCCTTAATCTTTATTGTTACCATTTGTCTTGCATTATTATTCTTAATAAACTGGTATTTCCTCTCTAATGTATCATAAACAATAAAACCTTTATCAACAAATTCATCATTAAAATCTATTTTATCTAATGAACCCACCATTATTATATCCGGCTTCTCATTTAATACTTGATAATTATGAATATGTCCTAAAAATGTAATATCAAATTTTAAAAATAATTCTTTTGGCAAAATAGTATCTTTTAAATATGTAATATCTTGAGAAGGAACATACAAAGAATCCTGTACTATTTGATGTGCTATACAAATAGTATTTTTCTTCTTATCATTTTTTAATCGTTCACAAATATCTTCTATATATTGAAAATATAATTTAATAACTTCATCATGACTATTTACTGATAAAATACTTTTTGAAACATAAGGAATACCACAAATAACACAATCGTCAAATTTTATGCAAGTAGGCTTATCTATTATATACAAATTATCTGGAGCAAAAATCTGTAAAACAGCATTGGTATGAGTATCATCAGATATAATAATATCATGATTACCTTGTAATAAAACTACACCTTTTTTATTATCAACTAAATATTTTATTCTTTTAGCAAACTCTTTCTGAATTCTCTGTCTAGGATTTCTACTTTTATAAATATCTCCAGCAACAACCAAAACATCAATATTATTTTCTAAAACATAGTTAATAACAAAATCAAACGATTTTAAAAAATCTATAATTCTTGCATTTAATCCAGTCGAAGAATCAATATATCCGTATAAAGCCCCTGACTCAATATGAATATCCGCAACAATACATAATTTCATAAATAGTATTATAATAAAAAAACAACTTTTGTCATTTATTTATTGCTTTAAAATACTTAGATAATTATAATAATTAGAAAATCTACAAATTAAAGGTTGACTTCTCTTGAATTTATTCTTTCTTATTAAAGATAAAACATTATCAATAAAATCTTTAGCAAACCCAATTTGTAACAACTCTTTTATTGAATAATGTCTTTCAAACATTAAAAATAATAATTTATCAACATCTTCATAAGTAAATCCTAATTCATCTTCATCAAACTGTCCTTCCCACAATTCAGCACTTGGTTTCCTATTTATTATCATATCAGGAATGTTATACTCTACAGCCATCTGTTTCACAAAAGTTTTGTACAAATCTCCTATAGGATTAATCAACCAAGCTAAATCACCAAAAATTGTTCCATAACCAAGTAAAATTTCTGTCTTATTAGAAGTCCCAATAACAACTGCATCGAATAGTTTTGCAAAATCATATAATATACTCATTCTTTCACGTGCCATCTTATTACCTTTTCTTAAAACATCATCTGTAGGAACAAGTATAAAATATGTATTAATCATACTATATATATTAATTTCTTTAAAATGAATATGTAATGTCTGAGCAACTAATTCTGCATAGCGATTAGTATTATCAGCATATGGCATGTATATACCATAAACATTTTGACTACCTAATGCTTCTGCCAAAATATATGCAACAAGTGAAGAATCTATACCGCCTGATAATCCTACAACTGCTTTTTTAAAACCTGTCTTTTTAACAGCATTCTTAGTAAAATTAACTAAACGCTCCCTTACTTTTTGAACATCAATCTTTAATTGATATTGTAAATAATTCATCTTTACCTCCTAATTCATAATACTTGTTGTACAGATTTTATTAAATTACAATATTGTTCAGAAATATCAATTAATACAAATTGTCTATTTATTTGTTTAGCAACTTCTACCACTATAACGAGATTTCTGTTGAAAAGCACCTAAAAATACTTTATAACCATCAATTGAAAAATATTCTATCATAAAATTTAACCACAAACTGTATAATCACAAGAATCACATGCAAGACAACCTTCTTTATATATAATATGACCACCACATTGAGGACAACCTTTAAACGATAACTCTTTAAACTTCAACCTTCTTATCTAACGTTATATTTAAATATTCCATAAGTGCATGAGCCACAGCATCCGCACAAGATGATATTTGAGAAGAACCAAACCCTACTATACTATTGCATTTTATTCCTTTAAGCTGTTTTATAATTTCTTCTAGTTGACCACCCTCTCTTAACCATCCAGATATTAATCTACCTATAGCTTCAGTTTGAGATGAAAAACAACCACCTGCTTTACCAGCTGTCACAAAAACTTCAAGTGGCTTCTTATCTACAGAATTAATCGTAACATATAAACTACCACAACCAGTCTTCTTCTTAAATGTAACTCCATAAAGATAATTATCTCTAACAAATTGTTTTTTAGTATCAACAACTTTAGTTAAAACTTGTTCATCAATACAACCATCTCTAAATACCGTTATACCTTTACATTTTAATCTATAAGCTAATAAATACGCTTCTCTAATATCTTCTCTCGTTGCATCATTTGGAAAATTAATAGTCTTACTAACTGCATTATGAATATGCTCTTGAAATGCAGCTTGTATCTTAACATGCCAATCATACGAAATATCATGAGATGTTACAAATACTCTCTTAATATCTTCAGGCAAATTCATTTTTTGAATAGAACCAGTCTTCTCAATATCTTGCATTAAATCAGTTGAATATAAACCTCTATTCTTTAAAGTATCAACTAAAAAAGTATCCTGATAAATAAACGGTGTATTATCTAATACTGTCTTTTTATAACATAAAGCAAATACAGGCTCAATACCAGAAGAACACTCAGCAATCATACTTAATGTTCCTGTAGGTGCAATAGTCGTTACTGTAGCATTCCTTAAACATTGACCTTTATAAATACTATTATCGATATTACTAAATGAACCACGAACTTCAGCTAAACACCTTGATGCATTCATTGCTTCAGTAGTTAAAAATTCTGATATCTTTCTTGATATCTGTATTGCTTCTTCTGAATTATATGGTATCTGTAACGCAAATAAAAACTGAGCAAAACCCATAATACCAAGACCAATCTTCCTATTCTGTTTTGTCTTTATCTCTATCTCTTTCAGTGGATACTTATTAGCATCAATAACATTATCTAAAAAATGAACGGATTTATGAATAATATTTTTAAATTTTTCCCAATTAATTATATATCTATCTTCTTCTTTTTCTAAAATTTTTAATAAATTTATACTACCAAGATTACATGACTCAAAAGGAAGTAACGGTTGTTCACCACACGGATTTACTCCTTCAATACGTTCATTAATAATAGGATTATGACGATTTACTTCATCAATAAAAAAAAGACCTGGATCACCACAACTCCAAGCACTATCTACAATTGCATCAAAAATTTCTTTTGCAGATATCTGAGTTACATGATTAGTACGATAATTTACTAATTCAAACATTTCATTTTTCTGTAAACATTCAAAAAATTTATCTGTTACTGCAACTGATATATTAAAATTATGAAACTTCTTTGTATCTTTCTTACATTGAATAAATTCTAATATATCAGGATGATCTACTCTTAATAAACCAAGAGCAGCACCTCTTCTAACACCACCTTGTTTAACAATTTCAACACATTTATCAAATACTTCCATAAACGATACAGGACCACTACTAACACCAATAGTAGATGATACAAGATCACCTTTAGGTCTTAATTTACTAAATGTTAAACCAACTCCACCACCTGATTTAAATATTAATGCTGTACTTTTTAATGTATCAAATATAGCTTCCATTGAATCATTTACAACAAGCGAAAAACAAGCACTTAATTGCTGAAGCTCTCTACCTGCATTAATTAATGTAGGAGTATTTGGTAAAAACTGTAAATCTATCATCATATTATAAAAATCTTCACTTAACTTTTCTACTTCACCATCTGATGCGTTATACATCAAATCAACTTCAGCAATTGTTTTCGCTACACGCAAAAACATATCTTCAGGCTTTTCCAATACATTACCATTTTCATCTCTTTTTAAATATCGCTTCTTTAATACTATTAAAGCATTTTCAGATAAATTCATACTTTACCCCCATTGTGAAATATTTGCTCAATTGTTCTTTTTTTATCAAAATAATAGTTACGTACAATTTCTATATTTAAATTATCCTGATGGAAAAAATTATCGATCTCCTTAAATTGATAATCAACATATTTTTTTAAAGAATTATACAAATCACTACCAATAAACTTTTTTAATAAATTCCTCAACTGAATACTTAACAAATAGTTATATATATTTATATCTTGTATATTAAACTTTTCTGTACTATTATCTTTTAACTTAACAAGTAAATCATCTGCATCATCTTTATAATTAATCATTCTTGCAGCTTTCTTCACAGCTTCAATAAAAGAAATTTTTTCGTAATTCATTATAAAAGAGATTGATGAACCAGCAGCACCACAACCAAAGCAATGATATAAATTTACATTATTTGTATGTTTAAAATATAACGATGGACGTACTTCTTGATGAAAACAACATTTCGAAACATAACTGTTACTTTTCTTAATTAAATGTAACCCATAAGATCTTGCTAGCTTTATAATATTTAACTTCTCATTAATTTTTCTAACATTATACTGCATATTGTACCTCGTTTTTTACTTTCCTCCATATATTATTTACTCTATTAATTAATACTGTAGAATCTACATCAGAAATATATGCACATTGACCATGTACAATATCAGTCTTATTAGAAAACTTAACTAACATATCTCCTTTACCAACTAATTTTTCTGCACCAACCGTATCAAGAATAATTCTTGAATCAACTTGAGAAGATGTCTTGAAAGCAATTCTCATTGGAAAATTTGCTTTAATTAAACCAGTAACAATATCATGAGATGGACGTTGAGTAGCAACAATAAAATGTATACCTACTGCTCTCGACTTTTGTGCTAACTGACATAATAACGTTTCAAAATTTTCATTCATTAAAATTAAATCAGCCAATTCATCAATTACCACAACAATATAATCCATATAATGACCAGCACTAATATATTGTTGAATATTATAAACATTATATCTAGAAAACAATCTCAATCTTTTATCAAGTGTTTTTACTAAACTACTTAATACATCCTCAGCTCGATATTGACTAGAAATTATAGGCATAGCAAGATTTTCTAATTCACTATATATAGAAAATTCAACTATTTTAGGATCTATTAAGATAAATCTATTTACACTTCTATAATACAAAAGACTATTAATTATAGTTTTTAAACAAACACTTTTACCACTACCTGTTGTACCAGCAACTAAAATATGAGGAGCATCTATCAAATCAAAAATTAAATTACGACCAAATGAATCACACCCTAAAATTACTGGCAATTGATATTCTTTTACAGTTTGTTGTTTATCACATAAATCAAGCAACTCTACAGTCTTACGCTGACTTTTAGGAAATTCAATACTAACTAATCCTTTTGAATATATAGGTGTAATAATAGGCTCATCATACGCTTTCATTGCTAATGGCAATTCTCTACTAACTTTTTCTAATAAACATAATTTTGATACATCAATTTGAACTTCATAAATCTCAGAAAATGGACCATCGAAAAAATCTTTTATTTCAGCTATAATACCAAAGTTCTGAAGAACTTCTTTTAATACATTACTAGACATAAAATCACACCTCCTTTATATAATGTTTTTTCTTTTTAATGCATTTTTAATTACAGAATAATAACTATTAAAATATTTTGCAGTCTTTGAAATACTTCGCCCACATTGATTAAATATTTCTTCTAAATTATCCCATTGTTTTTTTACTCTATTTTTCTTTTTTACTATATTCTTTTGATAACTACTATAATCTGGAATATTTTTAATTTCTTGCTCAATTTGTTCTTTCATTTCTTGTATAATTTTTTGTTGTTCCATTTCATAAAATCTTCGTGTGAGATGATTAGCATACTGTTTATCACCTCGCACAATAATAGCTAAATTATCAAAAACCTCAATTTCATAACTTGGAAAACCAATATTAAAATATTCTTTTAAATAAGATAAAACTTGTTGCTGAGTTAAATCTCTTTTTTCTTCAAATCTCTTCTCATTATAATCTACAGCATTCATTACAAAAATACCTAATGAGCTGTATGGACCAAATCGAATTACTGAAAATTTATTTGTAGTAATTTTATCAAACCATTGTTTAACAATTTCTTTAACTCTATTTTGTTTTAAATTATTTATAATTTCTTTCATTCTAATCACCTCCTTTCTATTTAAAAATTACTTTTTTTTCTTGCTTATACTTAAAACTCTACTATTATCAGAAAAATGTTCAATATCATTCTCATCTATTACTAAATTAGTATTCAACATAAAACTTTAATCAATTTCAATAAAACGATCAACTTTCTCAATTAAATCTAAAGCAGTAGAAGATTTAAAAGAATATAACTCAACATAAACACCTTTATGTTGCAACCATTCAACAACAGGAACAAAATCACCATCACCTGAAATAAGAACAATTACTTCAACTTTATCTGCCATAGCAACCATATCCATAGCCATCTGAATATCCCAATTACCCTTTACACTACCATCACTCCTCTCTCTTAAATTTTTAATCTTTACTTCAAACCCTATATCTCTTAATAAATTAATAAAACTAGAAGCATCAATATCTTCTTTACTTACTACATAAGATATAGCACGCACAAACTGCCTATCAGATACAGCTCTTTGAAGCAAATTCTTAAAATCAATTTTTGAATTAAATATTTTTTTAGCACCATAGTATATATTCTGAACATCAGCAAAAACTGCTACTCTCTGATGTTGTCTAAGATTTTTCATCTTGTTCACCCCTTATATATCTACCAACTGCAACTATTTTATTTATTTCAATTTCGTCAATTTGACAATCAACCTGCATTAATTCATAACAATATCTTCTTACATTCTTTAATGAAACTTTACAACGCTTCTTACTTAAAGGCATAAATATATTATTAGTTAAAATAATTGGCTTCAACCAATTATCTTTTTTTCTTACATGTAAATGATAACCAATTAATCTCAAATACATCTTATTTACTTCTTAATTCACGATGTAAATCTAATAAATTATCATATGTATATGCTTCAATAATTGTATCGTTTTCAATCTTTACCTGTTTATAATCTAAAGCCTTATAACCTAAAATCATATCAACTAATTCTTTCTTTTCCTGTTTCAATAAATATTTACGTTCAAGCCTTAATATATCTTTAATTAATTCTTCTTTACTTAAAAAAATATACTGCTCATCAACATCTTCTAGATCTTCAGCAGAAACTGAAATCACAGCAAAATCACTATCATATTCACGATAAACTTCACAGCCAATAGCTGATACTAAAAAAGACAATTTTGCATAATCAAAATTTAATAATACTACTAATGTACCACTCTCTATAACACATTTCTCAATAAATACTTTATTATTTAATTCATATTTAAACTGACATGGATAATCTTTTGTTAATCTCATTACATATGTAACTTTATCATCATTTTTATCCTTCAACTTTTCATACCACTTATTAATAATTTCATTAAATTTTTTTACTTTTTCACGATATACTGATGAAACTGAATTATCTAAAATACGTCTCATCTACTTTCACCCTTTCCTTGTGATTTTTTAAAAGCTCTTTAAATCAAAATTCTTTTTATTCAGTTTAATTCTTTTTTCTATTTTTTTTACAACATTTGCTACAAAACTGATAATGCTTTTAACAAATTCTAGTTACTCTTATTATTTCACTTTCTAAAAATAAAAATATTCTTCTTTTTTCTTCTTATATTCTCTTATTATTTCTTTGTATACCTTTTTACCAAGTTTAGTTACATTATATATATACATATTATTGTGATAAAAAACATTTGAAAACTTATCTAAATTACCATTATAATCTTTTATCTTTCTTCTTTCTAATAATCCATTTTTATACAAAATCCAAAAACTCGTTGCACTAGCAATACTAGATATCTGATCACCATGCTCAACACATTTCGCTAATACTTCAAATTGTTTACTTTTATAAACAGGTTTATACATTTTGAAAAATCACCTTCTTTAATAATCTAGCAATTGATAAACTTAAATTCTCTACATCTGTCTGTATATATACTGGATAAAATTCACTTAAATATTTTGTCTGAATACCTACTGCAATAATTTCTGCATACTTTTTAATCTCAGATATAGCATTTTTTAACTTAATTCGGGCTTGTTCTCCACCACATGGCTGAGCATCAGAAATCACTATAATTACTTTCCTTTTTTCATTACGCAACTTTAATCGAGGTAAAACATAATCTAATAATGTATCTTGTTCATAATTTGCATCAGAACCCTTAATATTTACTAACCTATATTTTACTAAATTAAAATCTTCATCAAATTTTTTAAAAATATCATGTCTTAAATTACAACATCTATTATAACTTTGTTCATTATATTTGAAATACTTATTTATATAATCTTTTTGTTGTTTAACTAAATCAAATGATGAAAAACCAATAATCTCAAAAGGTATATCAAAAGAATTCAACATTTCACCAAATACTATAGCCATCTTTTGCGCTTCGTATAACTTAATACCATACATTGATCCACTCTCATCTATTAATAAAGAAAAACAAATATCATTAACATCAGAATATACTTTTTTACTAAATACTTTATATTCACCTACTGCTGTTCTTGCTAAATATTTACGATCAATTTTTTTACCTTTTCGTTGATTACCTATCCAACGATAATACTTTTGATCATTTAAATATATTTGAAGATGACTTTGAATTACATTAATTTCAGCTTGAATATCATTTTTTATTTTCTCATATTCACTAGCTGAACCAATATCAACAACAAATTCAGTTTTAATATCTAACGCTTCTATTACTGGATGAATCGTATATGTTAAATCATCTTCTTTCTTAAAATTTTCAATGTTTTTCTGAATATAATCTTTTACTACATCCTTAAAACTTTTATATCGAGTAATAGATTTACTATTAATCTCTTTTTTAATATCTTTTAAAAGTGAAACTTTACTTTTACCTAATGCTACACCACCAGAAGAAGATATAATCATATTATTATTTAATGTATTATTACCACCATAATCATCAAAACCAGAATATAAAACATTAGCATCACAATTTTTTATCTCTTTATTATCTTTTAAAATATCAATATCTATATCTACCATCTGCATATTTAAATAATCATATATCTTCTTAGCAATCTGTAAAACATCATTAGTATTATTAGCACTATTTAATTGTTCTAAGTAATCAATTAAATTTAAATTAACAAAATCAATAATTTCACTATCATACTTATCTGCTACATTATTTATAAAATTTCTACCAATTAAAAAAAGTAAATCAAGAATTTGTTCAACCTTTGACTTCTTCTTTTTCGTTAAAATAACATTCGTCATATCATAAAATATCTTTTTAAAACCACAAAACTTTAATTCAATTAAACGTTCTATTCGAACATCCTCAAGAGAATTCAAAATAGCAAATAAAAATTGTTTATGTTTAACATCCATTTTAAGTAATTTATCAACTATATCAAAATCAGTATAAACTACATGACCAACTTCATGACCCAAATAACCAAGCATAATAAAATCTGGTATATCTATATTATACGGTAGAATAATACAATCCTTATAAGTTCTAATATCATTCTTTGAAAAAATAACCTTTATATTCCAAATATCTGATAAAATTCTTGCTACTGATTGTAATATATTTAAATTCATTAACAAATTCCTTTTGCAGTTAAAATACAATTTACTATACTTTGATCTTCGTAAGATAATTTAGATAATATTGTAGTATGAAATGCTCTTTTAATATGTTGTTTTGAATCGTTTTTTAAAAATTCAAAACTTTTAACTTTCTTACCACAAGCTAATACCATCCTAGTATCAACAACTTTACTCATCTCATTTTTTCTATATGCATCACGACATAAATTAGCAATTGACACAATACATTCTGCATCCTCTTTACTACAATTAACTTTTTCAATTAATAATTTTACCTCATTATCAAAACTTAAATAATCAAATGGTACAACTATATGAAATCTAGACCATAAAGATGCACTTAATGGCTTCGTACCTACATCATATGGATTCATCGTAGCAAATATAATAGTCTTTTCAGTAACTTTAATAACTTGATTAATTTCTCTTAAATCTAAATGTCGCCTATCATCTAATACTGAATGCAAACGAGCTAATATCTCAGGTAATACCATATTAATTTCATCAATTAAAATCCAAAACCCATTCTTTAATGCAAACGGTATTAAACCATCTACCCATACCATATTACCAGAAATATTTTGAAAACCACCAATTATATCAACTTCACTCATTTCACCAGAACTCTGAATCTGCACAATTGGTACTTTGCATACAGAAGCAAGATATAAAACTAAACTCGATTTCCCTGTACCAGGATAACCAACAAATAAAATATTTTCATTATTATTTATAGAATCTAAAACCTCCTCTATATACTGATTCTCAAAAATATAATAATTTACATTAGGTATATATTCAGCAAATTGTATCTCATTACGAATTTTAGTTTCAAAATTACCAAATCGAAAAACATCCGCACATTGATATTTAGGAATATCCGTATTAGTACATTGCACATCATCACAAGTTTTAATTGTAGAATCATTATATTGAAAAATATCTCTTTTTTTATTCATAAAACCTCCTATTCATCTTCCCACTGTAAAAATTTTTTAAGTACATTATATACTTTTTTAGCTTCTTCGTATTGAATTGTATTCTTTTTTATTTTCCCTTCTTTAACAAGTTTAATTAAATGTAAACACCATTCTATAATAACAAATTCACCTACTGTATGTCCATATTCCTCAGAATCTAATGGCCAGCGGATTGACCAATAATTATTATTACAATCTACTCGCTCTTCTTGTTGTAGCTTATTTAATGCCATCTCTATTAATTCTATAGGCTCCTGTAATTCTTCAGCAAACTGAGCAGATGTATATCTTTCCCTATAATTTGTTAATATAAATTGCCACAGTTTATATTTAACTTGTTCAAATCGTATGTTTACTTGCTTCATTTTTTACCACCGCATTTTATGGTGGTTTCTTAGTATTGTCCGCATTACATTGCAACCTTGTTATATAAAAAATATCACTTCTAGTACAATTATAAAACTAATACATTTTTTAAAACATCGCACAAATCAGTAGTTATTCTTTTCTAAATGTTGTATTTTGAATTGATTGTACAATAATTGTACTGCACTAAAACCTTGTGTATACGGGAACATTTTAAAAATTAATGTTATTATTTTATACATTATTTCTTAATAACGAGTCCAAAAAACATACTGATTTTCTTTTTCTTAATTTATTCAAAATACCCACAAATAACTACCTTTATAAAATCTAGATGCGTTGTTCAAAATTTTATTTTTTCGACCCCCTAATATATATATACTATATATATTATATATATTATATATTAATATACTATAAATAATTAATATATTATAAATATGCAAGTATATTAACATGCAGGGAAAAATTTTTAAATAAAAAATGATAAAAATTATTTAAAAATTTTTTCATAATATAAATCCAATTTTTATTTTCTTTAATATTACTTAAAAAGAAAAGAAAAGTCATTCAAATCATAACTTTTTATGAGGTAAAAGAATTAATCAATATTCTTCATCATTATCTACAATATAATAATCTTTTGGTATTGTAATTTTTTTATTTTTATTAGATTTAATAATAAATTTTATTGATTTATAACTTTTTAAATCTAAAGCATAACACATAAATAAAATATCACTATTATCAAATTTTACCTCTATATTTCTAATTTCAAAATTATTTTTTACACAAATGTCTGATATTATTTTATAAATTTTATCTGGTATATAAACCTCTTCATTATTAACATCTTGCTCAATAATAGTAAATCCATCAAAATCATCTATATTATCAGTTATAGGATAATCACAGTATGGACAAATATCAACATCATCTACTTTTTTATTACAATTACTACATCTCATATTCTCTTTTCTTTAAATTTTTTATCAATACAAAAAAATGGAGCTATTTAGTATTTTTTAATGTCTTTTTTGTAAAGAGATTGAAAACAAATTTCTTAAACAACAACCTCTATCAATTATCTGCTTTATAACAGAATCATTGACTACTTTTCTTAAAAGGTTAAATACTTACCAATAATTTGCTTTACAGCAAAATTATTGATTATTTTCAATAGCTCCATTTTTTTTTGTGTTTTACTTCTGATTCTTTAAATAATTATATACTAACGCTGTTATATCTTCAACCGATCTTTTATCAAATTGACCAGACAATTCACCATTAGCTTTAAATATTTGTCCAGTCTTTATATCTATTTTACCTGCCCTTTCACCATTTCTTTTATAAAAACTACCATCTGGATCAATTCTACCTAACCATTCACCATTCCTGTCTTTTATAATACCCATAATAACACCTCCTTTCTATTTTAAATAATATTTTTTTTTATATCACCTCCTTATTTTTATGTTTTCGTTTAGTAGATAATTTACTGTTGAAAAGATTGGTTGTCTTCATTTAGAATAAAATTTTGTTGAAATTCTTCAGAATTTTCTACTTCAGTAACTATTGGCTTTTCTATTATATTAATAAGTTTAACATCTGTCTTTTCAGCAGCATAGTTATCTAAATTAAATATATTAAACATTTGTTCAAAAAATTGTTCAGCAAGCCGTTTTGCTACTTCACTTGTTGCTGCTCTAATATCTTTTAAAACTATATTTAAATTAAATACTACATCAAAATTTTTCTCTGGCTCATTTTTAACATCTATTTTATCCTGATTAAATACTATTGTATAACTCTTTTCACCATTTGTTACTAAAAATTTATTATCATCAGATTGCGTAACAATTAAATTAAATTCTTTTAAAATATCAATCAATTGATTCATTACAACCTCCATAAATACAAGTTACACTACCAGCATTATTATCTTCCATAACCCTAATTCTTACTTCAATATCATCTATTGGCTTACCAACTTCTCTAAATTTATTACATAATTCACTATACAATAAATCACTAAATGCTTCAGTTGATAAAGCACCTATACTTGGCATATCATCAGTATTATCCAAAAGATTTTGTATACATTGATCTACTATCTTTTTTATTTCAAAAAATTCAAACGTTCTATTCATATCACCAGGTATCGTTTGTATAAATACTACTACATAAAATTTATGATGATGTGGATATTTTAAAAAATTTGTTGCATCTGGCCAATTGTGTGTTGCATCAAAACTCGTTTTAACAATAACAAAAGTTTTTTTCTTTTTCATTTTTTATTTACTCCTTTACTCCATCTTTGTAAACATGCTATGTTATAATATATATCAGCTTCGACATCCTTCTCTATTCTAGCATCAAAATCAACAGCCGACTTAAGCTTTTCTTGTAAACCATTCATATAATCATATCTTATATGATGCATACCATGCCATACAGGAGAACTCGTATCTAAACTATATGCAATATCATATAATTGTATATATTGCAAATATGTTCCTGCTCCAAGATAATGATGCTTCTTATCAACAACTAAATTATTTTCCTTTAAATATTTTGTTACATATACTCTATTAGTCTCAATTTCTTCTGTACCAACCCTCTGTTTACAAGCATTAGGTATCGCTAAAATACTCATTCCTATCATATATATATCTTTATTTTGACCAAAATATTTATAACTTGTTAACCAACCATCAAAATCATTTTCTTCACTCTGAGGTACTGCCATAACGTGAAACTTATCTAATAAATTATATTTTTTTAATTCTTTAATAAAATCTTCAGTAGATTTTATTGTTTGTTCATAACATACATATGGATAATCTGGTGCTACTAAACAATTCGCATTTACTAATTCAGCCTTCATAATTAATTCATCTGTTGGTAATGGCTTTTTAAATTCATATGCACCATTATCCATTATTATATAATCTCCCATTTCACGTCTTTTACGATAAAATAAAGTATATTCGTTATCGCCAATCAAATGTGCTAAAACTAAATGAATATTATCTGATAAAATCGCAAACCTTTTTAAACCATCAGTTGGTGTTATAATACATAACTTCATTTTTTATCTCCTAATTTTTTTTTTAGCAGCTTGTCTAAATTGTTCATTATTACAGGATAAAAATATACTTGATACATTCTTAGATACTGATGACATTAAAAATAAAATAATATCAACATAATCACTACATTGTCTACAACAATAACATTGTATAATTTGTTCATCAACATCAAAAAACTTTTTACCTTTTTTTGTTAATCTCCAACAACTATTATTTTTATCCCAATATAATTCTATAAATCTACAATATCTAAAAAGATGTACAAAAAATGACATCTTTATAAAATTTTGTAATATTTGGCATTTATTTAATGAACTAAATAAAAATTTAATATATTTATTACATAATACTTTCCCTTTTTTCGTAAGACGATAATAATCATCTATATAACCACTATCTCTTAATCTCACTACAGTAATATCCCTTAATCTATGAAAACTACCTACTGCAATTTTAATCAAACAATAGATACTTTTTGTCATCTTGTTTTGACTTAAAGTATTATTTTTTTTATTCTTAATAAAAAAATACATAAATATCACCCCAAAAGTTATTTTTTACTGATTGTATTGGAACTTACTTGAATAAATTTAAATAGATTCTATAAACTTCTTCTTAACTTTTCCTCTAGACACAAAATGTATGATAATGCTAATGTATACAATCTATCAGTTGAATAAACAACTTCATCAATAGTAGCAAATTTATTTAAAGTATCAATTGCATCAAGTGTACTATTTATTGATAATCGTAAATCTTTAATTTTATTATCAATCTGATAATCAAACATATTACTTAAATCAAATGATAACTTTTCTAATTGCTTCTCATACTGAGATTGAGCAAAAAGTTCTTCAAACTGTTTGCGAGCCGCTTCTGCTTCACTATATTCACGAATATATTTTTCAAATCTTTTAAGATTTTGTATGTCATTTTTAACTCTATTTAATGCAAATAATAATCTACTTTTACTAACTGGATCCGTTGTAGATTCAATCTTTTGCTGTAACTCTTTTATACTTTGTATATTAACACGTAACATCCTATCAAAGAAATTAGCATCCATCTTTAAATCTTCCGGCTTCTTTAGATATCTCTTCTGTAACCAATTTTTAAAACGTTCAAATTCTATATCATTACTAATTAGTTTTTTCATTTGTCATCTCCTTTTTCTTTAAATAATTATACAATTTTTTTGCTCTTGAATGTAATATATCATCAACTAATAAAATTGTCATATTATTTCTTAAATAATCAATATCTTTTGCTTTTAAAACCTCAAATGCTATTTTCTTTATTATTGCATCATCGTACTTAACTAATAATAATCTCATTAATGTAAAGTTATTTTGACAGGCATATTCTATTGCATCAGATAATTGTTTCAATTTTTCATCTTGCATATATCTTTTTAAATCCATATACTTATCAGTTACTTTTAATAATTTTTTATCATAATATTGTATACCATTCTTTAAAAATAAATAATGAAATTCATTACCTCTTTTCTTACTTACATAACTTCTACTACCTAAATAATTTGGTGAATAAAAATTAATAATTTCTTCAACCGTAAAACCTAATTTTTTCAATATACCAACATTTAATCTACCACCTGTTAATAAATATTCTAATTTTAAACGCAAAATTTTTTTAGCTACATTTTTTGTTATTCTCATTTTTTACCTCCTAACCATTACTATAAAAAAAGATTGAAAATAAATTCCTTATTATTACAGAATTAAACAATAACTCCCTTAACAAAAAATTAAATCATATTTTTGTTTTGCAATATCTACAATTTTCTTATCATTTACTGTCATTGCAATTGCTAATACATTTTTATCATTACAATTCCGCAATGCTAAATACCTACACGGCAAATTAACATCACACACTAAACATTTTGTAAAATCTAACTTCTCATCTATAAGACATAAACAACTATAAAAAGATTGTAATTTAGATAATGTGAATATTTTACCCTTACAAAGACATAACTTATTTTTAAAAGGACAACTATCATAAACATTACACTTTGTTTCATCTATTATTAAATCTCTTATAATCTCATTGTTCTTAAAAACATATATATTTTTAGATACATAAATTTTATTTAACATTTTTTTATTCTCCTTTTTACTAAATTAACTATCTGTTCACTGTTAAATGTTGTTAATAAATATACTGCATATTGCTTTATTAACTTACTTGATGTATTATTAATTAACTTTGTTATACATGAATCACATATCTCATCCTTAAAACTACCATATGAATTAATTATTTGTTCAGCTACTTTAAAACAATACATTATATCACTTGCAAAAAAATTCTTTATTTTAAGAACAAAACCATAACTACATATTAAACGAATTATATTACGACAAATACACTCCTTTGAAATATTTAAATCGTATAACTTTTTTAACTGTCTCAAAAAATTAATTGTATATTTTTCATGATACATTATAAAATCAATTGGTATTTCTATACTCAACAATTTTAATATTGTTGTCCCTGAATAAGTAGATCGTTGTTCTATATTGTTCTTTAAACATCTTAAATTATTCTTAAAATCTTTATCTATAATATAAAATTCACTAGAAGGTATTAATACTTTTTGATTACCTTTTACTACCAATAAACCTCGAATATCTTCTTTTAATTGCATCACATGCCCTTTATGCTGAAAATAATCCTTTATATCATCTTCTATTTTGTTTGTTTTTTTATTTTTGTAAACAACATATACATCATACATACATAAACACCTCCATCAAAAATATTTATAACTATCTTCCTTCTTAACAATTTTGTTTTTAATGAATAGTTTTATTATCTGCTGGACTTAATTTTTTGTATTGAGAAATCAGATTTGTATTTTATATTTTTAAATGATTTAGCTTTTTTCAATTTATTAATTCTATACAGAATACTTGCTTCCGTTCTATTTAAATATTTAGCAATTTGTGTCGGTTTTATATTTTCAAACAACATTGTCACTATAGTTGCATCATCTTCAAAAGTAAAAGCTCTTTTTCTCTTATTTGATAATTTCTTTTCATCTAATAGCATTTTTACAAACCTCCTTTCTATTTTCTGCAAAGTAAAATTTGTATGGAAAAGATAAAATTTCTTCCATACTTAAGATCTTCTCTTCTTTCAATCTTTTATAAAAACTAAAAGCTATTAAAATATCTCCTTCTCTTAAAGAGATATTTTCCCTCTTTATCCTAGCTGATTTCTTTCTCTATCAAAGAAAAAATAACTTCTGCTGTTGCTTTTATATCCAACCACTAAAATAAATCCTTCTAAACTTAAAAAGAGATTTAACATCTTCCACTGAAATTTCTTCAATTCTCATCGAATCGATCTCTAAGAATACCATTTCCTCTTTTTTCCTCTCTTTCTCCTCTTATTATCCGAACTATTTCTACATCCTTTATAATATCAACTACTGTACTTGTAAACTGAAGACGCCTACTACCTGAAGAATATTGTTTTAATTCATCATAATATTCGATAACACCATCATCAACATAAAATATCCTCCCTTTCCCTTTAGGAACTTTCAATTGAACAGAAACTCTAACTTCATTATTTTCATTTAATCTAGTCTTTACTCTTGTTCCTACTGGAGTCATACCCTCACTTACTACCTTTATATCTACATAAATATCATCTGTATTAGAAACGTCAAAATTTTTTATAGAATAATCAATATACTTTACTGTAACTTCACTATAACTAACTTCACTGTAATTAATTTTACTGCAATTAAAAATAGTATTCGTTTTATTATTATTTGTTCCATTATAAGATAAAACAAACAATAAACAAACAAAGCAAAATAAAATAAATAAACAATTAAACAAAATAAAATATTTTTTCATATCTTTTCCCCTTTTTTAGAGTTATTTATATATTCCTGATAAAATTTAAAACTCGCCATCTCTATTAATTTTGTTTCACCTCCTCTAAAATTGATTATTGATTGTAAATAAAATTTTAAATCTTGCATTTTACCAATAAAAAAAATTACTTTTTCTTTCATTTTTTTCACCTCCTCTCTTTCTTTATTTTATTTTTTTTCACATTTCCTCATGATTTTTATTCCAACATCTATAGTAGATTTAATACAAATATTCTTATTTTCTACTACTTTTTAATAATTCTAATATCTCTTTGCCTACATTCTTATTCTTTATTATTGTTTTCTTTACCTCATAATTCTCATCTACTGATAATAATCCCAATATTTCTTTAGTCGTATTTTTATTTCTTGCTACTGCTCTTTGTATATACCACTCTTTATCTTTAGCAAGCTGTCCCAATATCTCTTTATTCATATTTCTATAACCCGCTATTTTAAACATCTTTACCCTCTCCTATACTAATTTTTAATAATTCTAACATTTCTTTATTCATATTTTTATTCTTTATTATTTCTTTCTTTACTTTATAACCTTTATTTACAAATAATTCTAATATTTCAATATTTGCTTTTTTTGCTGCAATTGTTTGTATATACTTATCTTTATTATTAATAAATTGTTCTAATATTACACTATTTAAATTCTTATTATTTATCGCTGCTCTCTGTACATGTATTAAATCATCTTTAACAAGCCGTTCCAATATCTTTTTATCTACATTTTTGTTCCTTGCTACTGCTTCTCGCACATCAGGATCATGATCTTTAGCTAACTGACATAATATCTCCTTACTTACATTTTTATGACCTGCTACTATTACTCGTACTCGCCAATTGTCATCTTTAGCAAGATATTGCAATATTTCTTTACTTGCATTTAAATTCATAGCTACTGCAACTCGTACATTCCATATCTCATCTTTCGCAAGTATACTTAGTATTTCTTCATCTGCATTCCCATTTCTCGCTACTGCTTCTCGTATATTCTGATCTACATCCGTTACAAAATCTTTTAATATTTCTTTATCTATATTCACATTCTCTACTACTGCTAATCGCACCTTCCACTTTACATCTTTAGCAAGTAATTTTAATATCTCTTTATCTGTATTTTCATTTGTTGCTACTGCTTTTCGTACTTCCCAATGCTCATCATTCGCAAGTTGCTTTAATACTTTTTGATCCGTATTTTTATTCATTGCTACTTTACTCCGTACTATCCAATTTTCATCTTTTGCAAGTAAATTCAATATCTCTTTATCTGTACTTTCATTCTTTGCCACTGCTGCCCGCACAAGCTCATGTTTATCTATAGCAAGATAATTCAATACTTCTCTATCTGCATTTGTATTACCTGCCACTGTTACTCGTACATCAGGATCATGATCTTTAGCTAGCTGACATAATATTGCCTTACTTGTATTTTTATTCTTCGCTACTTCTAACCGTACATACCAATCCTTATCGTTAGCAAGTTGATTTAATATTTTTCTATCTACATTCTCATTACTTGCTATTGCTACTCGCACTTCGTAATCCTTATCATTAACAAGTTGATTCAACATTTCTTTATCCGTATTTTTATTTTTTACTACTGCTACTCGTATATCCAAAACTTTATCATTAATTAATTGACTTAATACCTCTTTATCTGCATTTTTATTTTTTGCTACTTTCATTCGTACATACCAATCCTTATCCTTAGCAAGTTGATTTAATATTTCTTTATCTGCATTTTGATTTTCTGCTACTGCTGCTCGCACTTGCCAATTTGCATCCTTAGCAA
>Ga0123519_10003980_pt1 | contig 24194 bp, 22 predicted proteins | sample YelNatPaOPRAMG02_FD_87396 | JGI IMG/M metagenome (GOLD analysis project Ga0123519, IMG submission 87396) | Hot spring microbial communities from Yellowstone National Park - Yellowstone National Park OP-RAMG-02 (version 2) | ecosystem: Environmental > Aquatic > Thermal springs > Hot (42-90C) ...
AATTCAGGATGGCTGTAATAATTTTTGTTCATATTGTAAAGTCCCTTTAGTCAGAGGACGTTCACGCAGCCGTAATTTAGGAGAAATTTTAGAAGAAGCCAAAGCCTTAGTAGAAAATGGCTATAAAGAGATTGTGCTTTGCGGAATTTGTTTAGGTGCTTATGGAAAGGACCTTAAACCTGAAGTTAGTTTACTTAAGGTAATTAAAGAATTGGAGAAAATAAATGGGCTTTTAAGGATTAGGTTAAGTTCTCTTGAAGCAGAGGATATAACCGATGAGTTAATTGAGTATATGGGAACTTCAGAAAAACTCTGTTCGCATCTACATATTCCCTTACAAAGCGGAGACGATGAAATCTTAAAAAAGATGAACCGTAAATATAGCCAAAAGAATTATTTAAGATTAATTAAGAAAATTAAAAAAAAGATACCGGAAGTTGCCATTACTACCGATATCTTAGTAGGTTTTCCGACAGAAACCGAAAAAAATTTTCAAAATACGCTTAATTTAGTAAAAGAGATTTTACCCCTTAAGGTGCATATTTTTGCTTATTCTTCCCGGCCACAAACTCCCGCCTTTAATTTTAAAGAAAAAGTTAATCCGAAGATAATTAAAAAAAGACAAGTCTTACTTAAAAAGATTGCCCAAAAATGCAGTCTTATTTATAAAAAACAATTCCTTAATCAGACTAAAGAAGTGTTATTTGAGAATAATTTTAAGTCCCAAGCTAATCTCTGGCAGGGTTATACAGATAATTATCTTCGGGTTTTGGTTAAATCAAATAATGACCTAAAAAATCAAATTATCCCGGTAAAATTAAACAAAATAAAAGGAGATTTTATTCTTGCTCATTTCTTTTAACTATTTTTATTGACCGGAGATTTTTAAAAGAGTATAATTTATATTTATGAAACTACTATCTTTTTTAAAAAATGTAAATTTTAAAAATTTAGAGCTTAAGCGGTATCTTAAAAAACGCCTATTTAGCCGGCGGGACAGCTTTAGCCTTACAGTTAAGGCATCGGATTTCGGTGGATTTTGATTTTTTTACAACTAAGGAGTTTGCGCCACGTGAGATTTTATTGACTTGTATTTTATCTGTAAATTTGGCTATTCATTGAATGATTTGTTTAATTTTTATCATAAAAAATATAAAAAATTAGCTTCTAATATTATTCATCTGCAAAAGAGTTTGGTATTTTTTAATGACGCTGAAGGCCAATAGATACCCAGGATGTTTTCATCCTGTAGATGGGAAGAAGTTAAAGAATTTTTTGAGAAAGAGGTTAAGAAAATAGCCGCTAAAACGCTCAAACAGGGAGGTGCATAATGCCAAAGACAAGACTTTTTATAATCTGTGTAATCTGTCTTTTAATCAGTGTAATCCGTGTCTTTGCCCAGCAACAAGAGGAACGTTTAACCATCACCACTTATTATCCTTCGCCTTTTGGGGTGTATAATGAACTTAGATTGCATCCTAAAACTACTGCGCAACGCTCTGAGTGTAATGAGAATAATGTTGGCGATATGTATTTTGATAGTAATTTACAGCGGTTAATGGTTTGTAAAATTGTGGATAGTGAAGTAGTTCCTCCTAGATGTGAATGGGTACAGATAGGAGGAAATATGGGGGCGCAAGGAAGCGGAGACGAAAATTATGTTGCTAAATGGACAGGGGATACGACCTTAGGCAATTCACAGATTTTTGATGATGGTGTTACTGTAGGTATTGCTACAGGGGATAGCCCTGATCATGATCTAAGATTAGATGTACGCGGAGGCTTAAGAGCAGATGCCGAAGGTACGGCTATAGAAGGTATAGGTGCCGTAGGAGTGAAGGGGATAGGCGCTGCAAGCCATTGTTCGCTTAGTCAAGAGGCTTGTAGAAGTCCAGCTGGTTCGCCCCCTGTTAAGCGCGTAATTGGTGCTTATGCTGATAATTTTACCTGTCAGCAAAACTGCCCTGGAGATTCAGCGAGACCGTGCACGGATTATGGTTTTGATTGCAGCCCCCAAAATACTTGCAACGGCGATTCCACTGCTAACTGTACTGGAGGGACTTCATGCACAACACCTTCGATTTGCAACCGCTGTAGCTACGAATGTGCATATACGATGAGGAATCCGGATCGCCCTTGGGATTGTCAAGTTGCTGCCTGGGCAGAATGTCCTTTTAGGCAAGAACATTATACCATTGATCAAGCTACCGGTGTTTATGGCGAAGGAACCCGGTATGGTATTCATGGAAATAGTACGGCAAATCCGTGGATAGCAGGATATTTTGAGGGAAATGTAAATATTACGAGACAGTTGTGGGTGGCAGATAATGTGGGTATTGGAACAGAGTCGCCTCAAGCGAGGTTGGATGTGAGAGGAAATTTACATGTAAGTGATAACGTCGGGATCGGAACATCTGCGCCTCAAGCAAGATTGGATGTGAATGGAGGAATTAGATTTACTGCAGGGAATACGGGACAAGCTATGGCAAGTGGTAGCTATACAAATAAGTGTTGGTGTAGATGACCAGAGGGGTGTTATATGACAGGTGTAGCTCAAGATAACTATGGTACTAATGAAATACTTCATCAAGGTTGTAACTGCACGGGGTTTCGTTCGGGAATAAATTGTACGCCCAATATTACTTGCGACTAATAAATAGAAATAGTGAACTAAAATAACTGAACTAAAAACTGAACTAAGAACTAAAAACTGAACTAAGACCGTTTCTTTCTAAGTTTATAAATATTAATAAGTTCTGATAGAACTGTCCCCTCCACATTTCTTTTATTCTGCCATAAGCAGCACACGCCACCTTATTAATTAACTTTCTGCTTCCAAATAATTCAGTTAGATATAGCGCCTTTTTGCGTCTATTAGTAGTGGGAGGTTTAATTATGGCTAGACAAAAACGTCTATATTTTAATAATGCCGTATATCATATTTGCATCAGAGGCAATAATAGGCAGATGATTCTTCAGGCAGAAGACGATAAAGTTGCCTTCCTTGAAACTTTAAATAAATTTAAAAAACGCTTCCAATTTAAATTATACGGTTTTGTGCTAATGGATAATCACGTGCATCTGGTGATAGGAACTAATAATTACATTAATATCTCTAAGATTATGCAGGCGATAACTTTGTCCTATAGCCAGAAATTTCGCAGGAAATACAAATATACGGGTTACGTCTGGCAAGGTAGGTTTAAAAGTAATGTTATAGACGGCGATAAGTATATACTGGAATGCATAAATTATATACATAATAATCCCGTAAGAGCCGAAATAGTTAGTGATGTTAAAGATTATCCTTGGAGCAGCTATCATTTTTATAATGATACCGATAATTTTATAAAGGAATATATAAAGGTTGACAAATTCGACATAATTAACGAGGGACAGTTCTATCGTAACCATATGTTGGTGTAGCGCTTATTTAGAAACGGTCTAGAAAGAAGAAGGTAGAAAGAAGGAGGAAGGAGGGATTTTTTATGTTTGACAGATAAATATTAGTGGATTATAATTAATATTCTAAAAATGGAGGCAAAGATGGTAATAGAAAAGAAAAAAGAAGAGAGCAAAAATATTTCTGACCGGCAGAAGGCATTAGAGTTGGCGCTTTCTCAAATTGAAAAACAATTCGGCAAGGGCTCGATTATGAAATTAGGTGGCGAGGTAAAAGTAGATGTCGAGGCAATTCCTACGGGCGCTTTAACCTTAGACTGGGCCTTAGGTGTCGGAGGGCTTCCGCGGGGAAGAGTAATTGAGATCTTTGGCCCTGAGGCATCAGGTAAGACTACTTTAACTTTAAGTGTGATTAAAGAGATTCAAAAAAGAGGCGGCGTGGCAGCTTTTATTGATGCCGAGCATGCCTTTGATTCTACTTATGCCAAAATTGTGGGAGTAAATTTAGATGACCTTTTGATTTCTCAACCTGATACTGGAGAACAGGCCTTAGAGATTGCTGAGACTTTGGTGCGTTCAAATGCCGTAGATTTAATCGTGGTTGATTCTGTTGCTGCGCTTACTCCCCGGGCTGAGATTGAAGGTGAGATGGGAGACAGTCACGTGGGTTTACAGGCGCGCTTAATGTCTCAGGCAATGCGTAAACTTACCGCGGCAATTAGTAAATCCCGCACCTGTATGATTTTTATTAATCAGATTAGAGAGAAAATTGGGGTAATGTTTGGCTCACCTGAAACTACTCCGGGCGGAAGGGCTTTAAAATTTTACGCCTCAGTAAGGATTGATTTAAGAAGGATTGCCTCTTTAAAATCTCAAGATACAGTAATTGGCGGAAGAATTCGGGCGAGGGTAGTAAAAAATAAGGTTGCTCCGCCGTTTAAAGAAGCAGAATTTGAAATCTTACACAATGAAGGGATTGCCAAGACCGCCAGTGTCATTGATGCCGGACTTAATTTAGGGGTAATTGAGAAATCCGGAACCTGGCTTTCTTTTAAAGGTGAAAAGCTTGCTCAAGGAAGGGATTCGGCCATTAAGTTATTAAAAGAAAAACCAAAATTAGCTGAGGAGATTGAAAAGGAAGTAAGAAAGAAAATTAGCGTCAGTGTTTAGAATTTAGGATTTAGGATTTGATTTAAGAGGTTTATAAAGTTTTTCATGAGGGAGGTGTTCAATGAAAAAAAGAGCCGCTTTTTTTCTTATTACTTTAATTTTTGTTTGGTTTTTGCCAAGCTTTGCCCAAAACCCAAAAATAGAACTTCCTTTTAGTCAAGGAACTTTTAATTTAGAGGATGCGGTAGTAAATGTCGCTAATACCGCAGGAAAAGCAGTAGTCTCTATCCGCACCGAACAAATAACAAAAATTGGCAGAAGAAGATATTATTTTCGCACTCCTTTTGGAGAATCGCCTTTTGGCGACGAAGATGATTTCTTCAAGCGCTTCTTTGATGAATTTTTTGGCGAAATCCCAGAGCAAGAATATCGGCAATGGGGCTTAGGTAGCGGCGTAATTATTGATCCGGAAGGTTATATTTTAACCAATGAACATGTGGTAGGAGAGGCAGATAAAATTACCGTTACTTTACCAGACGGAAGAGAATTTAAAGGCGAACTTAAAGGTAAGGATGTGCGTTCAGATTTAGCGGTAATTAAAATCAATGCCCATAATTTACCGGTAGCTTCTTTAGGTGATTCAGATAATTTAAAAATTGGGCAATGGGTGGTGGCGATTGGCAACCCTTATGCCTTTGCTTTACAAAATCCTGAGCCGACAGTAACCGCAGGGGTAGTCAGTGCTTTACATCGCTCTTTAGGAAGGATTCTTTCCCGCGACCGAGATTACAATGACCTTATTCAGACAGATGCAGCTATAAATCCGGGAAACTCGGGAGGTCCTTTAGTGAATTTAAAAGGAGAAGTGGTAGGAATTAATGTGGCAATCTTTTCTACTACTGGTGGCTATCAAGGTATTGGTTTTGCCATTCCGATTAATAATGCCAAAAGGATTATTTCTCAGTTGATTGCGGGTAAAAAAATTCTTTATGGCTGGTTTGGGGTGACAGTTCAAGATTTAAATGAGGATTTGGCTAAACATTTTGGTTTAACCGATAAAACCGGAGCTTTAGTTGCCAAAGTTTTAAAGGATAGTCCAGCGCAAAAAGGTGGAATTAAAGAAGCAGATATTATCCAAAAAGTAGATAATAAGCCAATTAATAATGTGCGGGAGTTATTAAATATTGTGGGTAGATTAGAGGTAGGGCGCAAAGTAAAAGTAGAAGTATGGCGCGATAAAAAACCCGTAATTTTAGAAGTGGTAGTGGGAGAAAGACCTGCGGATTTAGAGAAGATGGAGGAGGCAATTATAGAAGAAACGGCTAAATGGCGAGGCCTGGAGGTAGCAGAGTTAACTGAGGAAAATCGACGTAGGTTTAGAATAGAAGAGAAAGAAGGGGTATTAATTACGGATGTTGAACCTGGTTCAAAAGCAGATGAAGCCGGGTTAAGCAGGGCAGAGGTGATTTTAGAGATAAATCGCCAGCCGATAAAAAATTTAGCGGATTATCAAAGGATAACCAAAGATATAAAAGGTAATGTCCTTATCCGCACCAGCCGTGGATATTTTATTATAAAAGAATAAAACCTTGAAAATAGATAAAACCAGTTCTTTAGAGAAAGCAAAGAATTACGCTTTTTTACTTTTAAAATTTAGACCACGCAGCGAAAAAGAGCTTTTTTTCCGTTTAAAAAAGAAAAAATTTCAAGATTCAATAATTAAAGAGACAATTACCTTTTTAAAAGAAAAAAAATTCTTAGATGATGAAATCTTTGCGGCAAGCTGGATAAGCGCTCGGCTTAAAAAACCTTTGGGACTTAAAAGAATAAAAGAGGAATTAAGGCAAAAAGGAATAAATCAAAAAATTATTGAACAAAAAATTCAGGAGATAAAAGATAATTACTCTGAAGAAAAGATAGTAAAAGAGATTATTGAAAAAAGACTTCCTAGTTTAAAAAATATTGCTTCCGAAAAGATAAAGCAGCGGCTCTTTGCTTATTTAGTACGGCGGGGTTTTTCTTTAGAAGTAGTGATGGATGTATTAAATCAAATTTTTTAAATATGCAAGCGGATATTTTAAGAGAAAAATTTTTGGATTTTTTCCGGGCAAAAAAACATAAAATTATTGAATCAGATTCTTTAGTCCCTAAAGATGACCCTACCGTCTTGTTTACTCCGGCGGGAATGAATCAATTTAAAAAAGAATTTTTAGGCATGGGTGCAAATTTGAAGCGCGCTGCTACTTGTCAAAGGTGTCTGAGGATGGATGATTTAGATAAAGTAGGTAAGACTACCGGACACCATACTTTTTTTGAGATGCTGGGGAATTTTTCCTTTGGAGATTATTTTAAAGAAGAAGCAATTCTGTTTGCTTGGGAATTTTTAACGGAAGAATTAAAAATTAAACCAGAAAAACTCTGGGTTTCGGTATATCAAGATGACCAAGAAGCTTATCTAATCTGGAAGGATAAAATCAAAGTCCCTGAAGAAAAAATTGTTAAGTTAGGCGATAAAGAGAATTTCTGGCCTTCGCAAGCAAAGACTAAAGGTCCCAACGGCCCTTGTGGTCCTTGTTCAGAAATCTTCTTTGATCAAGGAAAAGAATTTGGCTGTGGCAGAAAAGATTGTAATCCGAGCTGTAAATGTGGAAGGTTTGTGGAAGTCTGGAACCTTGTCTTTACCCAATTTAATCGCAAAGAAGGGGGGATTTTGGAGCCACTGCCGAAAAAAAATATTGATACCGGTATGGGCTTAGAAAGACTTACGGCGGTAATAGAAGGACAAAAATGTAATTTTGAGACCGAATTATTTAAACCGATAATCAAAGAAATCACGCAACAGGCAACACGCCATACGCAATACGAGCTAATTTATGCAATTAGCGATCATATCCGTGCAATTACCTTTGCCATATACGATGGAGTGCTTCCTTCTAATGAAGCGCGGGGTTATGTAGTAAGAAAATTAATCCGCAAAAGTATTTTACATTTAAGAAATTTAGGGATTAATAAAGCATTTTTATATAAACTTGTTCCGGTTGTCTCAGAGATTATGCAAAGACCTTATCCTGAATTGAAAAAACGCCAGGAAAATATCGCTGAAATCATTCTTTCTGAAGAGAAGAGCTTTATTAATACCTTAAATAATTCAAAAAATTTATTCCAAGATAAATTTAGTCATTTATTGAAAAATCCTCAACCCCAAGAAGCAGGAAGAGTTGCTTTTCAACTTTATGATACTTATGGTATCCCCTTAGAATTAACTAAGGAGTGGCTGGATAAAAAGGGAATTAGTTTTTCTCAAGAAGCCTTTGATGAAGCATTATCCGAACAGAAGATGCGCTCTAAATTAGAAAGCGCAATGAAAAAAGAGGTCTTTGATTTAAAGGTTTTAAATTTAAAAGAAAAAGAGACAAAATTTTTTGGTTACGAAGCCAATAAAATAAAAGCAAAGATATTAAAGATATTAAAAGATAATGAACTTGTAAAAGAAATTAAGGAAGGCGAAAATGCAGGCATCATTTTAGACCAAACTGTATTTTATGCGGAATCTGGCGGTCAAGTAGGTGATACCGGAGATTTAATAAAAGGTAAAAACCTCTTTAAAGTTATTGATACAAAAAAGATTGGTAATTTAATTATTCATCTTGGACAAGTCAAATCCGGAAGTTTTAAAAATAATGATTCGGTAATTGCCCAGGTAGATAATAAACGCCGGCTTGCGATTGCGCGTAATCATACCGCTACCCATCTTCTGCAGGCAGCTTTAAGAGAAATTTTAGGAAAGCATATTAAACAGCAAGGTTCTTTAGTAACCGATGAGTATTTACGTTTTGATTTTAGCCACTTTAAAGATTTAACTAATGAAGAATTAGCCCGGATTGAGGAATTAGTAAATAGTTATATTTTAGGTGGCTGGCAGGTTAAAGTTGAACATATGTCTTTTAAACGCGCCCAAAGAGAGAATGCCTTAGCCTTTTTTGGCGAAAAATATAGCAAAAAAGTGCGGGTAGTTTCAATTGGTGATATTTCTAAAGAATTATGCGGGGGAACACATCTTGATTGTAGCGCTAATATCGGGATTTTTAAAATTATTCAGGAAAAGGCAGTTGCTTCCGGGATAAGAAGGATTGAGGCAGTAACTGGTCTGTTTGCCTATAAATTAATCCAAAAAGATGAAGCCTTAATTTCGGATATTGCTAGAGAACTAAAGGTGCCTAAAGAAAATATTAGACAAGAATTACAGAGACGGCTTAAACTGATAAAGGAATTGGAGAAAAAACTTTATAATCAAGGTTTAGAAAATTTAAAAAACTCTTTAGATGAATATATCCAGAAAGCCGAAAAAATAAAAGAGACAAAGCTAATCACAAAGGTTTTTGAAGATTTAGATTTAAATTTATTAAGAAAAGCAGTAGATTTAATTAAAGAAAAAACTGATAATACAATCATTGCCTTAGCTACAATTAGAGATAATCAGGCATATTTAGTATTAGGTTTGACTTTAGATTTAGTAGAAAAAGGATGGGATGCAGGTAATTTAATTTCTGAAATCGCCAAAATTATTGGTGGAAGTGGCGGAGGAAGAAAAGATTTTGCCCAGGCAGGAGGAAATCAACCGCAATACTTGAAAGAAGCCTTTAGTAAATTAAAAGAGATAATTAACCAAAGATTTTAAAAATGAAGATTATCCGTTTTACTAGTAAAGAATTAGAAAAGATTTATGAGCGCGGCTTCCGTAAGTCGCGCCGGATCCAGGAGAAAGTAAGAAAGATTATTGAGGATGTACGCGTCTTTGGCGATGAGGCATTAATTAAATATACCAAAAAATTTGACGGAGTAAAATTATCGCCCAAGCAACTTAAAGTTGCAAAGATAGAAATTAGTGGCGCTTATCAAAGTATCAATCCTAATTTTGTTTCTACTTTAAAATTAATCATTGAAAATATAAATCGTTTTTATCGCAAAACCTTAAAAAAATCTTGGCGGATAAAAAATATAGAGGGAGTAATTTTAGGACAAAATTATACACCTTTAGAAAAGGTAGGGATTTATATTCCTGCCGGTACGGCTCCTTTAGTTTCTACGGTTTATATGAGCGTACTTCCTGCAAGAATCGCGGGAGTTAAAAAAATAATTTTAATTAGTCCGCCGGATAAAAAGGGAAATATTAATCCACATATTTTGGTGGTTGCAGATTTACTAAAAGTAGATGAGATTTATCGCGTCGGAGGCGCCCAGGGGATTGCAGCGCTTGCTTTTGGCACAAAGACTATTCCTAAAGTAGACAAAATCATTGGTCCGGGTAATATCTATGTTACGGAAGCAAAAAGACAGGTTTTTGGTTTTGTAGATATTGATATGTTGGCTGGACCAACCGAATTAGTAATTATTGCCAATCGTTTTAGCGAACCAAAATTTATTATTGCGGATTTAAAGGCACAGGCAGAGCATATCGGAAGTTTAAGTATTTTAATTACCAATTCAAAGACTTTAGCCAAAGAAGTAAAGGAAAAGGTTGATGCTTTTGGTTATATTATTTTGGTAAAGAATTTAACCCAGGCAGTAGAGATTGTTAACAAAATTGCTCCTGAACATTTAGAGATTTTAGTAAAGAATCCTAACCGGATCTTAAAAGGAATCAGAAATATAGGAGCAATATTTTTAGGGCCTTATAGCCCTGCGGCAGTAGGAGATTATGTAGCAGGGCCCAGTCATGTGCTTCCTACCGCAGGAACCGCACGTTTTTTCTCAGGATTATCTACAGAAGATTTTATTAAAAGTATGCATGTGATTAGTTACTCTAAAAAGGCATTAGAAAAAATAAAAGATCCTTTAGAGAAGATTGCTAATATTGAGGGTTTAGATAAACACTTAGATTCAGTAAAGATAAGATTTACTTAAAAGGCATCCTCTAAACAGAAACAAATAGGATGCCTGATGCTTATGATTAAGAATAGATTCCAGAGATTAAATTTTTAGCGACAAATCTCTGTAATCTTATAAAAATCTCTGTAATCAGGTATAATTTAAAATTATACCTAAAATTATACCAGGAGAATAAAAAATGAAAAAAAGGATTGCTTATTTAAAAAGAAAGACCCATGAAACAGAAATTAGTGTAAAGTTAAATATTGATGGCAAAGGAAAATCATACATTGATACCGGTATCGGCATCTTAGACCATATGTTAGAGTTATTTTCCTTCCATGGATTATTTGATCTTGAGATTAAAGCAAAAGGAGACTTAAAAGTTGATTTACATCATACCAACGAAGATATTGGGATTACTTTAGGTGAGGCATTTAAAAAAGCTTTGGGTAATAAAAAGGGAATTCGGCGCTTTGGTTTTTCTGCTGTGCCAATGGAAGAGGTGGTTGCTTGGGTAGTAATCGATATTAGCGGAAGGGGCTTTTTTAAATTAAAGAAAGAAGATATTTACAAGAGTTCTTTATCGCAAAGAGATTATACTTTTTTAGATGCAGAACACTTTTTAGATGCCTTTGCTAAGCACTTAGGAATGAATCTTAATATTTTGATTAGCCCTTTAAGTCGAGATTTGCATACTAATTTAGAACCTATCTTTAAGGCCTTAGGATTAGCTTTAGACCAAGCCACCCAGACTGATCCTCGCCGTAAAGGTGTCCCTTCTACTAAAGGCGTGATTGATTAGATGAAAAAAATAGAAATTGCCATTATTGATTATGGGATGGGTAATATTCATAGCGTCAAGAAGGCGCTTGAGTCATTTGGGGTAAAGACAAAGGTGACTAATCAAGCCCAAGAACTTAAAAATTGTCATAAACTTATTTTACCTGGAGTAGGAGCTTTTTCTGATGCGTTAAGAGAGTTAAAGAAAAGAGATTTAATCTTTGCTATTTTAAACCATATCCAACAAAAAAAATTTTTTTTGGGAATATGTTTGGGGATGCAGCTTTTATTTACCGAAAGTGAAGAGGCAAAAGGATTAAAAGGATTGAATGTATTTTTGGGCAAAGTAAAACGCTTAAGATTAAAAAAACCTTTAAAAGTGCCCCATATCGGCTGGAATCAGCTAAAAATAAAAAATAACCATTGCCCTTTATTAAAAGGAATCCCGGATAATAGTTATGTTTATTTTTGTCATTCTTATTATCCTTTGCCTCAAGATCCAAAAGTAGTTTCTGCTACTACCGATTATGGAATTGAATTCGCTTCTTTTCTTTGGAAGGATAATATATTTGCAGTTCAGTTTCATCCGGAAAAGAGCCAACATACTGGACTTAAAATATTAAAAAATTTTTTAGAAATTTAAACTTATGCTTATTATTCCCGCGATAGACCTAAAAGATGGTTGTGTAGTAAGGTTTACGCAAGGTAGATTTAATAAAAAAAAATATTCTCGTAACCCCTTAAAAACTGCGCGTCACTGGGTAAGTCAAGGAGCCAAATTTTTACATATCGTTGATTTAGATGGAGCTTTAACCGGAAAACCAAAGAATCTCTCTTTTGTAGAAGAGATTGTCAAAAATGTTTCGGTTCCGGTTCAGTTTGGCGGAGGGATAAGGGATATAGAGACTATAAAAAAAATATTAAAAATTGGTGTAGGAAGAGTAGTTTTAGGAACAAAAGCCATTGAAGATAAAAATTTTTTAAAAAGGGCTTTCTCTTTATTTAAAGAAAAAATAATTGTGAGTGTAGATGCCCAAAAGAGTCAATTATTAGTTGAAGGTTGGCAGAAAAGTAAAAAAAATTTAGATTTATTAGACTTTGTTAATTATCTAAAGGAATTGGGCTTTAAAGAGTTTATTTATACTGATACAATAAAAGATGGAACTTTATCCGGACCGAATATAAAAATGATAAAAAAATTGCTTAAAATTGGTTTAAGGATGATTGCTTCTGGAGGCATATCTTCTTTAGAGGATATATTTAAATTAAAAACCTTGGAAAAAAATGGTTTAATCGGTATAATTATTGGTAAGGCTCTTTATGAAGGGAAGTTTACCTTAAAAGAAGCTTTAAAGATAGGGTAGGTTATTTAGGTAAAAAAGGAGGATGGCGATGTTAAAAAAATATTTTGTTTTTGGGGCATTGATTATTTTTTTATTTTTTATTAATGGCTGCGCAACAAGCCGCAAGGCAAGAGAAGAAGAAATTTTAGGTTTAAGAAATCAGATTGAATTTTTGGAAGCGCAAGTGCGCACAAAAGACGAAGAGATCAACCGGCTAAAAGAGAATTTAGAAGTTTTAGCTCAAGAAAAAGAGAGTTTAGCAAAAAAAGCTACAACTAAAGAAGTAGTAGGTGAAGTAAAATTTCGTCCTAAGATAAAAGATATTCAAGTTGCCTTAAGAAATGCAGGTTTTGATCCGGGTCCGATTGATGGAAAGATGGGTAAAAAAACTCGTCAGGCAATCCGAGAGTTTCAGAAGGCAAATAATTTAGTAGTCGATGGTAAAGTAGGCAAAAAAACCTGGGCTTTATTAAAAGAGTATCTAGAGAAGAAGCAAAAATAAATTTATGTTAACTAAACGTATCATTCCTTGTTTAGATATTAAAGATGGTAGAATAGTAAAGGGAATAAAATTTTTGCATTTACGTGACGCAGGTAATCCCGTAGAAGTAGCTAAAATTTATGATAAGGAAGAAGCAGATGAATTGGTTTTTTTAGATATTACCGCCAGTTTTGAGAAAAGGAGGATTCTTATTGATTTGGTAGAAAAGATCGCCAAAAATATCTTTATGCCCTTTACCGTCGGAGGAGGCATCCGCAATCTTAGTGATATCCGCGACCTCTTAAATGCAGGGGCAGATAAAGTCTCTTTAAATACTGCGGCAGTAAAATCTCCGGATTTAGTAAATAAAGCGGCGAAAAAATTTGGTAGTCAGTGTATTGTGGTAGCCATCGATGCAAAATTAGTTCACAGTTCACAGTTCACAGTTCACAGTGGCAGACAACGAACTAAAAAATGGCAGGTTTATATTAATGGCGGAAGGGCTCCGGTAAAATTGGATGCAGTAGAATGGGCAAAAAAGGTTGCTCAATTAGGTGCAGGTGAGATCCTTTTAACCAGTATGGATTATGATGGCACAAAAGCAGGTTATGATTTAGAATTAACTAAGAAAGTAGTAGATAATGTAGATATTCCGGTAATTGCCTCAGGAGGAGCAGGAAAATTAGAGCATTTCTTGGAAGTTTTTACTAAGACCGGTGCCTCTGCTGCTTTGGCTGCCTCCATTTTTCATTATGGAGAATATTCAATTAAAGAAGTAAAACAATATTTAAAAGAAAAAGGAGTTTTTGTACGTTTATGAAAAAGTCTTTTAAGTTTAATTTAAAAGATTTAAAATTTGATAAAAATGGTTTGATTCCTGCAATTATTCAGGATGACAAGACAAAAGAAGTGCTTATGCTTGCCTATATGAATAAAAATTCGCTTAAGCGGACATTAAAGTTAGGTAAAACCTGTTTCTGGTCGCGTTCGCGCAAAGTTTATTGGGTAAAAGGAGAAACTTCCGGAAATTATCAATATATAAAATCAATTTTTTATGATTGTGATATGGATGCATTATTAATAAAGGTAAAGCAAATAGGAGTTGCCTGTCATACAGGTAACCGTTCTTGTTTCTATAGAAGAATAAAATAATTTATGTATAATCCATCTTTAAAGGAATTCTTAAAACTTTCAAAAAAATTTAATGTGATTCCGGTATATAAACAGATTAATGCCGATTTAGATACACCAGTTTCTGCTTTTCTTAAAATAAAAAAATCTAAATATGCTTTTTTGCTTGAATCCGTAGAAGGACAGGAAAAGATTGCTCGTTATTCTTTTTTAGGTAGTAACCCTTATTTAATATTTGAAAGCAAAGATAGACTTATTCATCTAAATTATTGCCAATATAAAATAAAAAAAAGTTTTATTACTAAATCGCATCCTTTAGATGAAATAAAAAAGATTATGCAGGATTTTAAAGCAGTGCAATTAAGGAATCTGCCGCGTTTCTTTGGAGGGTTTGTCGGATATATGGGTTATGATGCAGTAAGATTTTTTGAAAAGATACCGGATAAAAATCCGGATGAATTAAATTTAGCTGATTTTGTTTTTATGTTGACTAAAGATATTTTAGTATTTGACCATATTAATCATACCATTAAAATTATCTCAAATATAATTTTGCCAAAAGATAAAAAATTTTCACAAATAGAGAAAAGAAGAATTTATCTAAAAGCAGTCAAAAATATTGAATCAATTCAAAAGCAACTAATCCAGCCGTTAGATTACAAAGAAAGAATTTTTGATGCTCAAGAGAAAAAAGAAAAAGCGCCTTTTAAAATTATTTCTAATTTTAGTAAAAAAGAATTTATAAATATTATTAAAAAAGCAAAAACCTATATCAGAAAAGGAGAGATTATTCAGGTAGTTTTATCCCAGCGCTTTAAATTAAAAATTAAAAAAGAACCTTTTGATATTTATCGTGCATTACGCAGTCTTAATCCTTCTCCTTATATGTTTTTTTTAAAATTAAACAATTTTTTTCTTATCGGTTCCTCGCCTGAGATGCTGGTGCGTTGTGAAGAAAGAATAATTCAAACTCGACCAATTGCGGGAACGCGACCGCGCGGAAGGACCGATTTAGAAGATAAAAAATTAGAAACCGAACTTTTAAATGATACAAAAGAACGCGCTGAGCACATAATGCTGGTGGATTTAGGAAGAAATGATTTAGGGAGAGTCTGCCAGGTAGGAAAAATAAAGATTAATGATTTTATGACTGTAGAAAGATATTCCCATGTGATGCATTTAGTAACTGAGGTAAGTGGTCTATTAGATAAAAAATATGATATTTATAATGCTTTATCTGCTTGTTTTCCGGCAGGTACAGTCACAGGTAGTCCAAAGATTCGGGCGATGGAAATCATCGATGAGTTAGAAAATATAAGGCGTGGTCCTTATGCAGGATGTGTGGGATATTTTAGTTTTTCCGGTAATATGGATACCTGTATTACGATTCGTACAATAATTATTAAAGATGGTTTTGCTTATGTTCAGGCAGGAGCTGGGATTGTAGCGGATTCTTTACCCCAGAAAGAATATCTTGAATCTGTAAATAAAGCCAAAGCTTTAATTGAAGCAATAGTTAAATAATTTTAAATCCTAAATTCTAAATTTATGGTGTTTATATTTAGAATTTAGAGATTAAAATTTAGAATTTTATAATCAAATTAAAAGGAGGAGCTAAAGTTATGGCAGTCAGAATACGATTAAGAAGAATTGGTAAAAATCCTAAAAAAAGACCTTATTTTCGTATCGCGGTATTTGATAGAAGGGAAGGTCGGGATAGTCGCTCAATTGAAGAGATAGGGTTTTATAACCCATTAACCGGGTTGGTGCGCCTTAATAAAGAGCGTTTTGATTTTTGGGTAAAAAGAGGTGCAATCCCATCTGAGACAGTACAGAAATTGGTAAAGAAAGCTATTACAGAATAAAAGGAGATAATTATGCCTACACAAACTGTAAGTCCGGTGGCTTATCTTTTTCTTTGGGGACCGATAATTTTGGTCTTTTATTTTCTTTTCATTCGACCGCAACAAATAAAGGAAAGAGAACATCAAAAGATGCTTGCCAGTCTTCAGAAGAATGACGCGGTAGTTACTTCTTCAGGAATTCACGGTGTAATTACTAATGTGAAAGAAAGAACCGTAATTTTAAGAATTGATGATAATGTTAAAATTGAGATAGAAAAAAGTTGTATTGCCTATAAGAAAAAAGAACCAGAAAATAATCTGAGTAAAGATTAGATAAAGGGGCAAAGACTATGGAAAGAAGGCTTTGGTTTAAAATCATTTTTATATTAATAGTAGTGGGTGTTTTTACTTATTTTGCCTTTCCTTTAAATAAAAGGATAAATCTGGGCTTAGATTTAAAAGGCGGGATGCATCTTCTTTTAAAAATTGATACTAGCCACTTAAGCGGTCAAGCTAAACTCGATGCTACCGATAGAGCAGTTGAAATAATTCGAAACCGGATTGACCAATTTGGAGTAAGGGAGCCTTCTATCCAGAAGCAAGGTGAAGATGAGGTAGTAGTCCAACTCCCAGGAGTAACTGATCGTCAGCGCGCTATAGATATTATTGGTAAAACCGCTCTTTTAGAATTTAAATTAGTTGTAACGGATTTAGAAAAAATTAAAGAGGCTTTATCCGGTAATATCCCGGAAGGTTTAGAGTTAAAATATACTCAAGATAATAATGAACCAGTGCTTTTAGAAAAAGAAGCGGTCTTAACGGGTGAAGCACTGAGTAATGCTTTCGTGCGTTTTGATCAAAGTCAATTTAATGAGCCGGTAGTTGCTTTAGAGTTTAATCCTGAAGGCGCAAAAAAGTTTGCAGAAATTACTGCTCTGAATGTAGGAAGAAGATTGGCGATTGTTTTAGATGGTAAAGTTCAGTCTGCTCCCAGAATTAAAGAAGCGATTCCTTCTGGACAAGCAGTAATTCAGGGGCGTTTTACTATTGAGCAGGCGCAAGACTTGGCTTTAGTTTTAAGGGTAGGAGCACTCCCTGCACCCATGTATATCGAAGAAGAAAGAACCATTGGCCCTTTATTAGGACAGGATTCAATTAATAAAGGTATAAAAGCTACTTTAATTGGGGGATTACTCGTTTTTATCTTTATGGCAGTTTATTATCTTTTGGCAGGGCTTATCGCAGATATTGCGCTTTTATTAAACCTGATTCTGATTTTAGGAGGTTTAGGAATTTTACCTTTACTTTTTCCAGGAGTCTCTGCGACTTTGACTCTTCCGGGGATTGCGGGTATTGCTTTATCTTTAGGTATGGCAGTAGATGCTAATGTGTTAATTAATGAAAGGATAAAAGAAGAGATAAAAATAGGTCGGCCTTTAAAAACGGCAATTCTTAACGGCTATCATAAAGCTTTTAGTGCCATTCTTGATTCTAATCTTACTACCTTAATTGCCGCATTTTTACTTTTTCAATTTGGTACGGGCCCGATTCGCGGATTTGCGGTTACTTTAACGATTGGTTTATTAGCCAGTATGTTTACCGCGATTGTGGTTACGCGAGCTATCTTTGAAGCTCTTTTACATTTTGGAATTTTAAAATCACTTCCCATGCTTTCTTGGATTAAAGAAACAAAATTAGATTTTATTGGAAAGCGTTGGATTTTTTATATCCTTTCTTTTATTGTGATTGTTTTAGGTTTAGGTTCATTTATACTTCAAGGAAAAAATGCCTATGGAATTGATTTTGCGGGTGGTCAAATCCAAGAATATAGTTTTAAAAATCCACCTTCCATCGATAAAGTACGCAGTATCCTTCGCGAATTGAATTTAGCTGATGCCTCTCTTCAGCAGTTTAAGGATGATCCGCGGATTTTATTGATTAGAACTTCAGAAGATAAAAGTCAACTTATTACCGAGAAATTAAAAGAGACCTTCCCCCAAGAAGATATTCAAATTTTAAGAATCGAACGGGTTGGACCAGTTGCCGGAAAACATTTAAAGACTAAAGCTTTTTATGCATTAATTTGGTCTTTGGTAGGAATTTTGGTTTATGTGGCTTTTCGGTTTAAACATATTAATTTTGCAGTGGCAGGAGTAATTGCGCTTTTTCATGATGTAGCGGTTGCTTTAGGATTTTTAGCCCTTACCCATCGGCAGATTGATTTATTAAGCGTTACCGCCTTTTTAACTATCGCGGGTTATTCCATTAATGATACGATTGTAATTTATGACCGGGTAAGAGAAAATAATCGGCTTTTTAAAAAACTTAATTTGGCGCAGTTAATCAATTTAAGCGTAAATCAGACTTTAGGTAGAACCTTGCTTACTTCCGCGGTGACTTTATTGGTGGTTCTTTCTTTTTTATTCTATGGGGGAGAAGTATTAAATAATTTTGCTTTCTGTCTTTTTGTAGGTTTTATCTCGGGAGTTTATTCCACTGTCTATATCGCCTCACCTTTAGTGCTTGCCTTCAGTCGTAAGAGATAATTTTTATTTTTAAGATGTTTAAATCCCTAAAATTATATACTAGTGCTTTAATTAACTTAGAAGAAATTTTAACTAATTTAGTAAACTTTGGCTATAAACGTCAGGAAGAGATAAAGGAGGAAGGGGATTTTGCGCATCGAGGCGGAATTTTGGATATCTTTCCTTTTACTTTTGAACTACCTATCCGTATTGAGTTAGATTTAGATAAAATTTCTACCATAAAAACTTTTGATCCTTTAACCGGAAAATCTCTTTGGGAACATAAAATGGTAATTATTTTACCATTTAGAAGAATCCATCCTCTTAAAACTATTCCTTTTCAGGAAGAGTTTCCTGTAGAAAATTTTGTTGATATAAATATTGGTGATTATGTAGTACATACGCACCATGGTATTGGTAGATTCTTAGGATTAGAGAAAATTAAAATCAGAGATAAATATAAAGACCATTTAGTGATTGAATACGACCGGGGTGAAAAACTATTTGTGCCCGTTGAAGATATGCATCTAATTCAGAAATATATTGCTTTTCAGATTCGTCGTCCAAAATTAAACCGTTTAGGAACAAAAGAGTGGCTTAAGGTTAAAGAAAGGGCAAAAAGAGGAATTCAGAAGTTAGCCTGGGAGCTTCTTTCTCTTCAGGCCATGCGTCTTAGCATGGGAGGTTTTAAATATTCAGCGGATACAGATTGGCAGAGACAATTTGAGGCAAGTTTTCCTTATCCGGAAACCCCTGACCAAATTAAGGCTACTCAAGAGGTAAAACAAGATATGGAATCAAACAAAGCGATGGATAGACTCCTCTGTGGCGATGTAGGTTATGGCAAGACCGAAGTAGCGATGCGGGCTGCTTTTAAGGCAACGCAAGATTTTAAACAGGTTGCGTTTCTGGTGCCTACTACTATTCTTGCCCAACAACATTATCAAAATTTTTTAAATCGGCTAAAAGATTTTCCGATTAATGTCGCTATGCTTTGTCGTTTTAGAAGTAAAGCTCAACAAAAAGAGATTATTGAAGGGCTTAAAAGTGGCAAGATTGATATTGTAATTGGTACACATCGGTTATTATCAGATGATATAAAATTTAAGGACTTAGGCTTATTAATTATTGATGAGGAACAGCGTTTTGGGGTAAAGGCAAAAGAAAAGTTAAAAAAACTAAAATTAAATACGGATGTACTTACGCTTACTGCAACTCCCATTCCGCGCACTCTTTATATGAGTCTGATGGGAGCAAGGGATTTATCGTTAATTAATACTCCTCCCCAAAATCGTTTGCCGATTAAGACAATTGTGGTAGAATATGATGAGGATATAATTCAGGAAGCAATTAATCGCGAATTAAAACGAAAAGGTCAAGTTTATTTTATTCATAATCGCATTGAGGATATTGAGAAATTAAAAGAAAAGATTACAAAACTAATTCCGGCATCTTCTAAAATTGCCCTTGCCCATGGAAAGATGCCGGCTAAATTATTGGAGAAAGTAATGCTTAATTTTTTAAATAAAAAAATAGATATTTTACTTTGTACCCAAATTATTGAATCAGGAATTGATATTCCTAGTGTTAATACGATCATTGTAAATAATGCGCACAGTTTTGGTTTGGCGGATTTACATCAACTACGGGGAAGAGTCGGTCGATTTAATATTGCTGCTTATGCTTATTTTATTATCCCCAAAAACCAGATATTGGATACAGAGGCAGAAAAAAGATTAAAGGCAATCCAAGAATATGACTATTTAGGAGCCGGTTTTAAAATCGCGATGGAAGATTTAGAGATTAGGGGTGCAGGTAATCTTTTAGGTGTTGAACAGCATGGTTTTATTAATGCAATTGGATTTGACCTTTACTGTCGTCTCTTAAGAGAGGCAGTAGGAAACCTTAAGAAGGTAATGACAAATGAAAAAATCCAAAATTCAAAATAAATTCAAAATCCCAATGACAAATACCAAAACAAAAGTTTTGTTATTTGGGATTTGTGCTTTGACATTATTTTTTCATTTATGCTTTAGGATTTCTCATTTTGCTTTTGCCCAAGATAAAATCATTGCCATTGTTAACAATGAGGTAATTACCCAGAAGGATTTAAATGACTTTTTGAACTTTATGCGTATACAACTCGCCCAAGAATATAGCGGTAAGGAGTTAGAAACAAAAATTCAATCTATGAAACTGGATTTGTTAAATAAACTTATTGAAGACCGTCTTATCTTACAAGAAGCAAAAAGAGAAAAAATAAAAATAGATGAAAATAGGGTTAAAGCAAGATTAGAGGAGATTAAAAAGCGTTATCCTTCCGAAGAAGATTTTAGAACTGCTTTAAGTAAACAAGGTTTAGTGGAGGCGGATATAGAGGCAAGGATTAGAGAGCAGTTTCTGATGTATAATATTATCAATACAAAAATAAAAAGTAAAATTAAAATTAGCCCCCAAGAAGTAACCGATTTTTATCAAAATAATACTTCCGAGTTTATCTTACCTGAAGAGCGGGAATTAGAGATAGTCAATATCACGGATAAAGAAATGGTCGAAAAAATTAAAGATGATATTAAATCAGGACTAAATTTTACGGATTTAGTAAACAAATATTCCTTAAAGGTAGATAAATTAACTGTTTTTAAAAATGGCCAATTAAAAGAAGAGATTGAAGAGATTTTATTTAAATTAAAACCTGATCAGATAACCGATGTAATTCAAGTAGAAAATACCTATTATATTTTTAAATTAGATAAAATTATACCTTCCCGCCAACAGACCTTTTCCGAAGCACAAGATGAGATTTATAACTTTTTATATAATCAAAAAATGCAACAAGAATTAAAAAACTGGTTAGATGAAATCAAAAAGCGTTCCTACATCAAAATCTTTACCGATTAGAGTAGGCATTACTTTTGGGGATCCTGCAGGAATAGGCCCTGAAATAATTGTTAAGGCAATTAATAAATTAAAAGATTTAGCTTACTTTGTAGTAATTGGCGATAAATGGGTATTGGATAAAATTCCAAATTCCAAATTCCAAATTATAAATTATAAATTTATTGATTTAAATAATGTTAGACATAAAAATTTTGCGTTTGGCAAAATTAAAGCTGCATATGGTCAAGCTTCTCTTGAATATATAGATTACGCCTTAAAGTTGATTAAAAATAAACAGATAGATTGTTTAGTTACCTGTCCCATTTCAAAAGAATCCATAAAATTAGCCGGATTTTCTTTTCCCGGTCATACCGAATATTTAGCTAAACAATTTAAGGTTAAAGATTTTGCGATGATGTTATTAAATGAAAAGTTAAGATTTGTTTTAATCACTCGCCACATTCCCTTAAGTCAAGTCTCATTAGCCCTTAATAAAAATGAAATCTTTAAGACGATTATTTTAACCCATAATTCTTTAAAGGAATTATTCTTGATAAAAAATCCCCGTTTAATAGTCTGCGGCTTAAATCCCCATGCTTCAGATAATGGAATAATAGGAACTGAAGAAAACACCATCATTAAACCGGTATTAAACTATTTAAAAGGAAAAAATATAAAAATCGAAGGTCCTTTTGCTTCAGATGTAGCAATTACTAAGGCAATGGCAGAAAATTATGATTGTATTATTGCCTTTTATCATGATCAGGCTTTAATCCCGCTAAAACTCTTGGATTCTTCTTCGGGAGTAAATTTAACCTTAGGGCTTCCTTTTGTCCGCACCTCACCCTTACATGGGACTGCTTTTGATATTGCAGGTAAAAATTTGGCTTCGGCTGATTCTTTAGTTTGTGCGATAAAATTAGCGATAAGATGTGCCTTAAACCAAAGAAGAGTTTAGGTCAACACTTTTTAATTGATCCCAATATAAAGCGAAAGATAATTTCTAATTTAGAACTTAAAATTACTGATAAAATATTAGAAATAGGTTCTGGGCAGGGAGAGTTAACCCTTTTAATTGCGCCCCTCGTCAGTCAGATATATGCCTTAGAGATTGACCCAAAATTATGTAAAGTTTTAAAAGAAAATCTAAAAGATTATAAAAATGTGCGTGTAATCCAAAAAGATATATTAAAATTTAATTTTAAAAATATTACGAAAAAGATTAGAATAATTGGGAATATCCCTTATTATATAACCAGTCCAATTATTGAACACCTTATTAAATACCGCCAAAAAATCAAAGATATATATCTTACGGTTCAGAAAGATTTTGCGCAAAGGATTACTGCTGTTTCTGGTTCAAAAGCCTATGGAGCCTTTAGTATTTTTGTGCAATATTATACAAAGCCCAAGATTTTATTTACGATAAAAAAAACCTGTTTTTATCCTCAACCAAAAGTTGATTCCTGCTTTTTAAAATTATTGATAAGAAAAAATCCAGCGGTGGTTACTAAAAATGAAAACTTGTTCTTTCGCATTGTGCGGAAGTCATTTAAGCAAAGGAGAAAGACTTTAAGAAATAGTTTAGCAGGATTGGTAGCAGAAAAGAAGTTAAGGATTTTTTTTGATAAATACGGGATTAACCCAAATATCCGTCCCGAATGCCTTAGTTTAGAGGATTTTGCGCATTTGGTTAACTTATAGAGAGAATATAATTTGTACGAATATTATTGCGAAGATAACATTTTTATTTTGTGCTTATAAAAATACTTGACAAAATAAATATTTTTGTTATTATATACTTGACAAAATTAAAAAAAAGATTATACTTTATTATTGTGAGAAAAAATAAAAAGAGCGTAGTTGACAATTTTGGTTAAAATTTTCACTCGGCAATTTAGGCGCTAAAAATTTTAAGGCGTCCCATAATTGTCGGGACGCCTTTTTGTTTAACTATAACTTTTAAAATAAACTACCGTCTTTAGGGTAGTTTAAATAAATCCGTTCTTTGAAAACTTTCACTTTTGTGGGTTAATAAAAATAGCCAAGCGAAATGAGGTTACACCAAAAATTATCCCGAGCCATTATTCAAACTTATCCTAGATTTTTTGGAGAGTTTGATCCTGGCTCAGAGTGAACGCTGGCGGCGTGGATTAGGCATGCAAGTCGAGCGATCCCGAAGGTGGGGACTTCGCAAGAAGTTTCTGCATTCGGGATAGCGGCAAACGGGTGCGTAACGCGTGAGTAATCTACCCCTAAATCGGGGATAGCCTTGCGAAAGCGAGGGTAATACCCGATGTGTCCCGATAAACATAAGTTTATCAGGATAAAGGTGCGCAAGCACTGTTTAGGGAGGAGCTTACGTCCTATCAGCTAGTTGGTAGGGTAATAGCCTACCAAGGCTCTTGACGGGTAGCTGGCCTGAGAGGGTGGTCAGCCACACGGGGACTGAGACACTGCCCCGACTCCTACGGGAGGCTGCAGTCGAGAATATTTAGCAATGGGCGAAAGCCTGACTATGCGACGCCGCGTGAGGGATGAAGGTCTTCGGATTGTAAACCTCTTTCGATGGGGAAGAATCCGCCTACGGCGGATGACGGTACCCAGAGAAGAAGTCACGGCCAACTCTGTGCCAGCAGCCGCGGTAATACAGAGGTGGCGAGCGTTACTCGGATTTATTGGGTGTAAAGGGCAGGTAGGCGGGCTGAAAAGTCCTATTTGAAATCCTTCAGCTTAACTGAAGAACGGGATAGGAAACTTTCGGCCTTGAGGCTGGGAGAGGAAAGCGGAATTCCCGGTGTAAGGGTGAAATCTGTAGATATCGGGA
>Ga0123519_10003986_pt1 | contig 24173 bp, 21 predicted proteins | sample YelNatPaOPRAMG02_FD_87396 | JGI IMG/M metagenome (GOLD analysis project Ga0123519, IMG submission 87396) | Hot spring microbial communities from Yellowstone National Park - Yellowstone National Park OP-RAMG-02 (version 2) | ecosystem: Environmental > Aquatic > Thermal springs > Hot (42-90C) ...
GTCATTGGCCGACGCGAGCCGGGCCTTCTTGGCCTCTTCTGAAGCGATCTTCGCGCGTTCCAGCTTGAGTTTCTCGGCCACTTGGTCATCCAGGCTCTCACGCGCCTTGGAAAGGGCCTCCTCCCGGTCTTTTAGGGCCGTTTCCCGCGCCTCGAAGGCCTCGCTCTGCTGCGCCAGCCGCTGCTCGAACTCCTGCTTGGTGGCTTCGATGAGGGGCGCGGCGAGAGACTCCGTAAGCCTGATTTCCGTTTTGCACTGTGGGCAGATGATCGTAGGTTCGGTCACACAACTACCTCGTGGAGTTTTTCAATTACCTGTCGCCCATAACTCAAGATTCAGATAGGCGCTAAACGGCGGCAACGCTATCTCCGTTGAGCTTTGCCCGACCACTCTTTACAAGAAGGTTAATGCCCTCTTGCATGACCTGCTCGACAGTGGGACCCACCCGGCGAATACCGAAAAGGCGTGCGGTCTCCTTCACAAGAGCCGAGACTGGGAGGGCAATCTGCTGAGCCAGGATGTGGGCGGCGCCGTTGGCTACTTCCTCTGGGGGTAAATCCTCAGCGTCCCTGAAAGAGTCCTCGGAAGACCCTGGGACCCTAAAACCGACGTACTCCGCCGAGGGCAACCCGGCCGGCCAAAGGAAAGTGCCATAAATGCACTTTTGAGAGCGGATTCCGTCCCGGCCAATCTGTTCGGTGATCCAATTCACGACTGCAGGAGTCATCCTCTTCAATCCCCAGCCTGCCATGACTTTGCGGGCGCAGATGGTGAGGCTCACCGGCCCTTCCTCGCTGACGATGCTGCCGATTGCGGCGGTGATCGGTCCGCGGCTGATGTAGCCGTAGAAATCTTCTGACCGGCCCACAGCCCGTAGCGCAGGATGGGGCTGATAAATCTTTAGGGTGGATGCGCGTGGGCTTGGGCTTGTCGCCAATCCAACGAACGGGGGCGGCGCTGGGACTGGAGTACTCCCGGGCGGTCTTGGCTGGAGTGTGGGGGCGGCTGCGAACAGTGCCTCTCTCCTGGGGGCGGACGCTTCACTTGGCTTGGTTGCTGTAGCTGATTTTATGGCTGCCTCGATTTTCGCTAAGGTGGCTTCTCGGTTGTTCCACCAGTCTGAGGACCAAACTCTGTGAAGAGTCCACCCAAGGCCGATCAAAACAGCCTGTCGCAACCGGTCCCGGTCTCTTGCGGTACGCGCTGAATGGTAGGCCGCCCCGTCGCATTCGATCCCCAGCACATAACGACCCGGCCGATGAGGGTCGACCACAGCGAGGTCAATTCTATATCCGGAGCAGCCGACTTGGAGGTGGACCTCATGGCCGTGTGCTCTTAGTGCCTCACAGACCTCTTTCTCAAGGGGCGACTCAAAGTCAGCGTGCGCCGAGGGCCCACTCGCTTCTAGCAACGCGCGCTCTCCGCGTTCGGCGAAATCCAGGAACTTTTTCAGATCGTAGGCACCCCTTGCACGGGTTCTGGAGAGGTCGATTTGGTCGGCCCGCAGCGTTGAGAAGACGAGCAGTTCGCGCCTGGCGCGAGTGATTGCCACGTTCAGACGTCGTTCTCCCCCCTCTTTATTGAGAGGTCCGAAGTTCATGGCTACCCGACCAGTCGCATCGGGGCCATAGCAGATGGAGAAGAGGATTACGTCGCGTTCGTCTCCCTGGACGTTCTCCAGGTTCTTCACAAACACCGGTTCGGGCAATTCGTCCGAGAAATAACGATCGATTGCGGGCTCCTTGCGGCGCGCGGCTTCCAAGAGGTCCTCGATGAGGGTCTGCTGGGCGATGCTAAAGGTGACGACCCCAATGCTGTATTTAGAGAGCTTTGGATCGAGCAGACGGCGGCAAACCTCGGCCACGACAGCATCGGCCTCTGCACGGTTTACTCGTGCCCCGGCCCGGTCGTAGGTCCCTTCAGGAACGCTCCGCCATGAGACACCGATCTCGCGGTGAGGCGAGGGGAACGTGAGAAGGCGGTTCCCGTAATATTGCTGATTGCTGAAAGCGATGAGGCTCTCGTGCCGACTCCTGTAATGCCATTCTAGCCGGTGCAGCGGAAGCTGGGCGGCCATGCAGTCGTCCAGAATGCTCTCCAGATCTTCGATCACTTCTTCTTCGGCCTGCTCAGGATCGTCCGCGCGATTGAAGAAGCTGGTGGGGGGCAGCTGCATGGGGTCGCCCACGATGATAGCTTCCTTCCCCCGGGCGATTGCACCGACGGCATCCCAAACGGGGATCTGGGAGGCTTCGTCGAACACCACCAGGTCGAACAGCGGGTGGGCCGGATCAAGGTACTGGGCGACCGAAAGGGGACTCATGAGCAGGCAGGGCTTCAGCCTCGGCAGGAGGTTGGGGATATTCTGGAACAGAGCGCGGATGGGCATCACCCCTCGCCGACGCCCTCGCTGGCGGAGAAGGATTCCCACCTCGGAGGTATCCGAGACTTGGCCCTGGGCGCTGGGAACCTTGGCAGACAGAAGGGCCTGCACTTGCTGCTTGGCTAGCTCAGTGTACTTGGCGTCGAGTTCCCGGAAGGCTCCGATCTTCCGCTCGTGTTCGGGGCCGAAAAACTCTGCTAAAACTGGCTCCCTCTCAATGAGGCTATCAACCCACCACTGGTAGTAGCTTCTTGCGACGACTCTTTCGACTTCACCGGTCAGGAACTGGCCGGCTTCATAGGCCGAGATGATCGCGTCTAGATTAAATTGCAGCGCATCGCGCCTCACCCTGCGCCAGTTGCACCAGCTCTGGAATTCAGGCAGGTGGCTGGCCCAGGCGTTCAGTTGGGAGGCCATCCGGGTGAGGACGTCCTTGCTATCGGACCCGCCCCAGGCTGCGGTAGGATCCAAGGAGGCTTTCGCTTCAAGTACTTGCCGCGTGCTTAGAAACTCCGCGTAGATGTTGCAGAACTCGGAGAGCACCTTCCCAATGGCACCGTCCGACCCCAGGGCAGTCCTCCCCTCCGTCACAACGCGAGACCAAGTTTCCCGCAACCTGCGGGCGCGGTCCAGGTCCTTGCCAGCAATCTTGGTGGCCATTTGCACGAAAGCATCGGACCATCCTTGCAACTGTTCCAGCTTAGACCAATCGGCCTCACCATCTTTCCAGAGGAGTTGACCGAGGAGTTCCCTGGCCTCTTCTCCGGCCTTTCGGAGGAGGTACTCCTCCTTCTTCAGCGCCTTGATCGTTTCGATCTCTGATTCGAAGGTCTCCAGAGACACTAGCTCACCAGGCTTCAAGACGGTTTTGAGGGCGCGCTTGATTCCAAGACCCCTGAACCACCGGATGGGGCCCCAGGCGCCCTGCGCTTTGGAAAGGCGGTCCTCCAACGGCTGGAGTTCCAGTTGCAGGATGCCCTCGTTGTATTTGGAGAAAACCTTCCCGCGGAGGCCGTCGCGGTGTCGGCCGTGGCCAATCCACTCTGACACGGCTGTCTTTGCGGCATCCCAATCGGGTGAGACCAGCAAGCCGGCTGGTGGAGCAGGCGAAGTCATTAGGAACTGGCATACCTCGGCCATTTCATCCAGCTCTGATAAGCTCCAGCCTTCCTCGCCGAGTAGGAGCAGCGCCCCCGCCTCGGAAGCTGAACTGCCTATCGCTGGTATTAGGCTCCCGAGCCGACCGATGGAACCCTCGATCTCCCTCAGCAGGATCGGACTCCAAGACTCGCACGAGGAGGCGGCCCAGGCATTCCCTGCTGGGTGACCACAGTTTTCTCCGGCCACCATGATTCGCGCGGTCGCATCGCGGACCCGCTCCAGTTCGTCCTTGGACACGGCGTGATCTCTTGGCCAGCCCAAATCTAGGACGGGAACATCCCGCAGTGCTGTCAGTTGAGAGTATCCTTGGAAAATGCTCTCCCCGGACTCCCTCTTCATGTGCAGGGCTTGCACATACCGATTGAGGTCTGCACGCAGTGCGGCGAGCTGATCCGCCACGCGCATCCACTCCTCAGAGCTCATGGCCCGGACCGTGTCCAGAGTCGAGCTGAGCTGCTCGATGACATGGGCTTTTTGGGCCTTGTTCGAATGCAGTTCCAGGCAGAAAGGACCGAGCCCTACCTGGGTGAGTCTCGTGTAAACAACGTTCAGGGCCGCCATCTTCTCTGAGACGAACAGGACGCTTTTACCCTTCGCCAGACAGTGCGCAATGATGTTGGTGATGGTCTGCGACTTGCCTGTCCCAGGCGGCCCTTCCAGCACGAAGCTCTTCTGCTCGGCCGCCGCATGGACCGCCGCCAACTGTGACGAATCGCAATCCAATGGACAGAATGTCTCACCCGGAGGGTAGGTTTCGTCCAACCGGCTCGGGTCCGGGAATTCTCCCCCGCCGGCGAACGGTCTCTGGGGCGATTCGATGAGGTGCGATACTACCCTGTTTTTCGCTAAGTCCTTGGCTCTCACCTGAAGGTCCAGCCACATGAGAAATTTGGCGAATGAGAAGAGCCCGATCTGAGCGTCCTCGACAACATCCCAGCGGGGGATGTCCCTCACGGCCTTACGGAAAGCTCTGAGGATGGAGGGAACGTCGACCCCGTGATCGTCCATCGGGATTGGGTCCACGCCTTTGACCGTGACTTCAAAGTCACCCTTCAGCATCTCCAGCAGGGTCGTATTGATCCGGGGCTCATCGTCGCTCTCGCGAAGCTTGAATCCCTCCTGAATAGAGTGCCTCTCAAGCACTAGAGGGACAAGAAGGATCGGGGCAATTCGCTTCACTTGGCTGGCAGGGGACTCATACCACTCTAGGAAGCCAAGCGCCAGATAGAGTGCGCTGGCACCTCCCTCTTCAAGCCCCGTTTTGGCCGTTCGGTAAATCTCCAGGAGGCGCCGGTCCAACTCGTTTGGTCCCACCGATGCGTGAAGTCTCTTGGCCTTGAACTCCTCTTGCAGGATCTCCTTGACTCCGTCCTTCCCGCGACGGGCAACGTAGAGATCTCGGCTGCGGACTCCGCCCTCGTCCATTTGATCGAGGCTCGGCAGGAGTTGAAACTTCTCGCCGTCCGCCAGAGCGTCTTCAAGGGAGGCGAGATCCGGCGAGAGTATTCGGAGGGTTTTCTTGGATTCCTTGAAGTTAACGAGCTTGTTGCGCAGTGAGAGGTCTAAGAGCTTGCGTTTCCACTTCTCCAACCGCGCGGCCGGGGTCTCTGTAGTTGGGGAATCCTTCTGCTGCCGAGAGGCTCCGCCTGGGATTCCCAACATACTCTCCGGTGATGGCGGAGCCCATTCTCCCGTCAGCGCCCCGGACGACTGCTTGGCCTCTGATTCTTCCGTACCCATTCCGCCGAGCTGGAGGGCGATGGGACGGATGCGACTCTTCCGAGCCCTCTGAATGTCGATGGCACACGAAAACTCGGAGATGTTCGCGAGACGGACCTTCGCTACCTCTGTTGCCTGGTCGAACCGTACCGGCGGGGTTTGCGTCAGCAATGTAGCCTCGACCAAACAGATTTCTCCCAGGTCGACCCGTTTCCGAAGGCTGAGAGGATCTTCTATCGCACTGTCTTGGAACGTCTCCTCGATGAGCCAGAACCCAGGAAAGGCGTGCCCTTTCGTGAGAATCACCAAAGGGAAGAGGCCTGCCTGCTCCAGGCAGGCCGCATAGAAGACCGACAGGTCCAAGCAGCTAGCGAGGCGGTTCTCAAGAATCCGGTCTGGAAGCCGGATTTTTTGCCCCTGCTGTTCAAAGCTGGCTGGCGGGCTGCTGTACGCGATTCCAAGTTGCTGAAGCGCCGCGAAGACTGCGGCCCCCATGTAGAGAACCCGCTCCCGTTCTTTCGACTGGTAACCCGAGAGCGAGCCGTCGCCCGTCCATTGCTTGAGCAGAGATGATGCATGGAACAGGATTCCCTCGATGGCGGGGTGGTTGGGAAGTACGAAGGCCGCCAAAATCTCGGGCAGGACCCGCAGGCCGGGCCACTCGTCGTGTGCCAGCACGTCAATGGCGGCGGAATGTGCACCGACTATTGCCCCATCGCTTCGCACCTCTATCCGGACGGCACCGATGATACGTTCAGTCACGCGCCAAAGAAAGCTTGAGGAGAGAAGGAGGTCGATAGGACTAAGACTCCGGGTTTCTCCGACTCCCAGCTGGTCGAAACGCGTCATCCAAGGCTGGGCGAACTCTGGCTCGGTTGTGATGGAAACTTCTAAATCGTGCAGGTCTTCTGTGCCTGAGTTGATGAGCCGGAGTGACCGCAGGATCGCCACCTCGTTCTGCTGCATGGCGAAATTTACGGTGGCGTTGAGGTCCAACTCGAACTTCATCGAATTGTCCATGAGGCACCACACTCCCAGAGCCACATAGAAGTCATGATGATGTGTTCCATCCCGCGCTGTCGTCTTTCCACGACCGATGCCTTCTCTCCAAAAGTGTGAAGCAGAAAACCATTATAGCAGGTTCTTGGGGAGAAAGCAGGTCCCCTAAAGTCTCTTATAGGTTGTTAAGGTGCACAGGGCGTTCACATGGGAGAGGGAGAAGCGGAGCCCGACTGCCTCGCTATAGGTCCGGTTGGGGCTTTGGGGAGGGGTGCATGGGGGGCAGAGCCCGCCGGTGCAACACTAGGATGGGGGGCCGGAGGCGGGGAAGGGCGGCGCCCTTCCCCGGCGGTGCAACTTGTAAGCAGCCCTTACAAGTTGCCATCCGGCAATGCCCCCCGGCGGCGCAGAAAGGTGCCCGGCCTCCCCGATGGAGGCCGGGCCGGCGCGGGAAGGGTCGCGCCGTTATCGGTTCAGCAGGCCCTCGCGGGCGAAGCTGAAATATCCATTGCCGCCCACGATGAGGTGGTCCACCACGCGGACGTCCAGGTGGGCCAGGAGGCTCTTGAGGTCCTCGGTGAGGCGCAGGTCGTCGGGGCTGGGGCTCACGTGGCCGCTGGGGTGGTTGTGGGCCAGGATCACGGCGGCGGCGTTCTCCTTGAGGACCTCTTTCACGACCTCGCGGGGATGGACTGAGGAAGCGTGAATGGAGCCCCGGAACAGTTCCCGGTAGGCCAGAACGCCGTGTTTTTGGTTAAGGAAGATGACCGCGAAGACTTCGTGGGGCAGGTCTCGCAGGCGGGGCTTCAGGAATTTGTAGGCCTCCTCGGCGCCCGAGAGGGTCTCTGCCAGTCTCACGTCCTCCTCGGTGAAGCGGCGGGCCAGTTCGGCGATGGCGCACAGCCTGGCCGCGCTGGCGATGCCCAGGCCGTGCGTGTCCATCAGCTCCTTGGGTCCCAGGGATGCCAGGCCCCGAAGGGAGCCCAGGCGGGAGAACATGGCGGAAGCCGTCTCCAGGGCCGCGGCGGGGTTGTCCTTCTTGCTCCGGCGCCCGGTGGCCGGCGTGATGAGGAGAGAGAGAAGCTCGGTGGTGGTGAGAGCCCCCGCGCCGCGCGCCTGCAAGCGGCCCAGGGGAAGCTCCGAGGCGCTGTCAAAGAGGGTCTCGTTGACTTCGGCGATCTGAAACCGGATTCCGTTCATGGTGCCCTTCCTTGCTGGCCTTTGCCCCGGCCTTGCTCTGTGGGGAGGGAGCGTTTTTTCGCTCGCCTTACGCCAGTCCCTTGGGGAGGCGCGGGCCAAGAGCGAAGGGCAGGGGGGGACCCGCACAGCGGGGGCGTAGTTCTACCCGAGTGAGGCCCGTGCCGTAGGTTGTAAAGGCGAGGCGAGAGAAAAAATTGGGAGGGGAAGGTCTTTGGAGTTAGGAGTTAAGAGTTTTGGGTTGTGAGTTGGAGGAGAAAACAGGCGTGGGACGTGACAGGTGAAGCCCGAAAGGCGCTGGCGCGGCCCTCGCTAGACCACCGTTCTCTTGGCCCGCAGGGGCGCTGCCTGAAAGGCTGGCCCAGATGTTAGGGCGCAGGCCAGGCCTCGAACCCGGGGGGGACCCAGGGCGGAGCCCCGCCGGGAGGGAACCCGGAGGGAGAGGCCAGGACAAGCCCGCGCCGGGGCTCCTGAGTATCGAGCCACGGTGCCATCGACGGCCTTCTAGGATGCAGGATGGGGCGGCGGATAGCCGGGGAAGGGGAGCACCCCTTCCCCGCGCCCGATGGGCGCAAGGTCAGGCTCGGGCGCCCAGGGCCACAGCGCGGCCCTGGGCCTTGGATGGCCATGAGCCATGCCAGTGCCCGCCTCATCGAGTCGGGACCCCACTCTTTGAGGAGAGCTCCCTGGTAAAAGAAACCGAACTAGGAGAGGCGTATAATAAAGTTTACTCCTGAGGAGGATTGCAATTGCTTGGTGAAAATGAGTTTCGCCATTTGGTAGACAAGGCCATAGATGAACATGGTTCAGATTCCAGGGACGTCGGTGACCTTTATGAGCTGTATGGCGATGGGTCTGGTACCAGCCTGACCCATCCGCAGATCATGGACCGCATCTATCAAAGTATTCGTGCGGCGATAAAGACAGACCCACGCCAAGTATGGCAATTTCTGAGACACATGAGGCGAGAGTTGATTTTTCGATACGTAATGTATGGGGAGTCCCTTGTTCCCTATTTCGACGTAGTCAACCGAATTCAGGATGCTGTGCGGGGCGCGACCTCACCACTGGAGGGAGACGACGACTGGACGTCCGCAACTCGTGCTGCGTGGAATGCTATGCGCATGGATCCTTGGCCTCACAACTCCGACGTTGATCAGATCCTGACTGCGAATAAGCGGGATCATGCAATGGCACAGGCCGCAAAATCCTTGGAATCTGATGGTTACCACGTCACCTTTGAAGGTGGGCGTGCCCAACTCAAGAAGGAAGACTTCAACAGTATCGCGCAACGATGCTCGCAACTGGTTGAAAGTATTGGTGGCCTGAACTGTGCTGCGACTATCTTTCGAAACTTGTTGCGCCATTTTAATCCAGATCAGCATAGGTATCACTTGGTTCGACGCATTAACGCCCTCGGAACTGGAGCCGCCCCACAAGTGCCTGTCGGCTATCTATTGCAACTGGCCGCGAAGTACCCTTCTTGTGGAAGTCTGCCCAAGGAAGAACATTGCGCCACATGGAAGGAGCTTATCGCACAATCCACCCGACTGGCTTCATTTCTCGATGTCCAGCCATATACAATATGGGAGAATCACTTCAAGGATTACCTCAACCTAATTCCCTTCTTGCGGGAACTCGCTTTGTACGACAACATGTTCACAATTGGACAACTGCGCCCATCCGATGTCCTGCCCATAATTCTTGGAGCTCTAGATGGCGCGGATCTTGACGCTCCTCAACCGGCTGGGTGGTGTCTGCGCGAAGCAGTTGAAGTTGCAGGATCAATGTTAGATCTCTGCGCATCCAAGCGAGGTCCGCAGATGATGTTAACCGAAGATATTCAGCGTGGCTGTTCCGCCCTTTCGCTGGATAAGGTACGCTTGATTCTCGACGATGTTTTTGCACATCCTCCTCCTGGTGCAAATCAGCACTTTCTAAGTCCATTCGACACACCCGCAGCCGATTTCATGTTCAAGCCGCTGCTAGCACGAGGCAATGGGGTTTACTTCCTTCTCGACATCTCCATGTGCGGATCCGCGTTCGTTGAGGCCTTTCTCGCCAAGCTGAGGGAGTCCGATTCTAAAGTCGACCAAAGGATAGGCCTCTCGCTGGAAAGATTCTTGCGTAGTGAATTGGCAAAGAAGGGCATCAGTTCTTCGAGTGGCACATATAAGGCTGACGGACGCGATGGAGAATGCGATATCGTTGTTGAATCGAAGGACTGCATCTTGTTCATTGAGGTAAAGAAGAAGCCCCTGACTCGCAGGGCCCGTTCGGGGTCCGATGTGGACATCGTCGTAGACCTCGCAGGTAGCCTTATCGAGGCGCAACTGCAAGCGGGGAATCACGAACTGGCCTTGCGACGACTTGGAACCCTTGAACTCACCGATGCCGAAGGAAACAAGGCGCGGATTGAGCGACGAGGTAGGCACGTTGAGCGAATTGCAGTCACATTCTTGGATTACGGCAGCTTTCAAGATCGAACTATTCTAAGGCAACTAATGACCTTGAATTTGAGCTTGGAATATTCGACTAGCCAAGATGAGCGCAAGAAGAAATTTGGAGACCTTCAGGGCAGCCTCGCAGTTCTTCGTGCTCAAGTCCAAGAACTTCGTGACTTAGACGAGATGTGGAAAACTCATCCATTCTTCAACTGCTGGTTTCTTAGCGTGCCCCAAGTGCTACTTCTGCTCAACGATGCATCCTCTGAAGAAGACTTGAAGGAGGCACTTTGGCAAACTCGCCACGCAACAACAGGCAGCCTGGATTTCTATTATGACTTCAGCGAGTTTAGAAAGCTCGGACGCTCAAAGGGCTCGCCTCCAGATATCGGTTAGCAGGAAGTCTCAGGGGTACCTCCTCCCACGCCGGATAGAAGACTCACAGAAGGCCCGCGTGCCCATGACCTCAGTGCGGCCTGTGCCACAAGCTGAACCCAACCCCTGCCTGTATCGCTTTCGTTCAACCTCGGCGATTTTAGAGCGCTGTTTTCGAGAGGGAGGGTACGGGAGGGGCACGGCCCCTCCCGGCGATGCGAAAAGTGGCCCGGCCCCTCGATGGGGCCGGGCCGACGGCCCCGGGCAGCCTACGCTAGGCCACCTTCTCCTTCTTGGCGCGGGGAGCTACCAGCTTGACACGGATCTCGGTGCCGTCCAGGAGGGTGATGACGCCCCGCAGGACGGGGGCGCCGTCCTTGGTGGTGTCGGCCCAGAGGGCGCCGCGCTTGTTCCAGGTAGTGCCCTGGGTGCCGCGCTCCTTGTCCTCCCACGCGCGCTCGATGACCTTGCCGTCCTCGCCGACGAAGAAGACCTCCCACGCGGGGCGGGCCTTGGGGGTGGTCTTGGTCGCCGTGTTTCCGTTCTGCTCCGTCATTTGAAACCTCCTTGCCCGCGTACGAGGCCCACGGGCGGGCGCTCAGGGGTTAGAAGAGGTGCTGCTGCTCACGGATGTTCTTCATCCAAAGGCCTGCGAAGCTGGCGTGCTCGGCCTGCATCGCGGGCCGAAAGGTGCCCTTCTCCACGTCGGCGCTCTCCTGCTCGATGCAAAGGCCGCCGTCCTGCCGGAAGTAGGTGGGGTAGAAGCGGCCGTCGGCGCCGCGCAGAAAGACCATCTCCGGGTCTCGCATCAGGTCGCCGTTCTGCTCGTAGTAGTGGGCCACCGAGAAGAGGTCGCCGAGTTTGCACTTCCCGACGAACTCCACGCACACGGCCATGAAGGCACCGCCGCTTTGGTCCACCTTCTTGTGGTCTCCCACGTCATTAAGCCCGCTCACAAGGGTCTTGAGCACGTTCTCGGCGAACTTTCCAACGGCCTTCATCCTGAAACCTCCTTCTCTTGGGGAGGGAGCGTTTTTTCGCTCGCCTTACGCCGGGCAGTTGGGGAGGCGCGGGCCAGAAGGCCCGAAGGGCCTGAAGCGAAGGGCAGGGGGGGACCCGCTCGCTGGGGCGTAGGTCTACCGAAGCAAGGCAACGGGCCGTAGGTTGTAGAGGCGAGGCGAGCGAAAAATCAGGGAGGGGCATTCTTTGGTTTTGGGCTTATTAAAGGGGTTGCGCGGGACGTGACAGGTGACGCTGGGACAGCGCTGGCGCGGCCCCCGCTGGACCTCGGTTTCGTCTCTCCCACGCAAGGGCGCCAATAAGGCTAAGCGTAGGCCCGGCCTCGAACCCGGGAGGGACCCGGGGCGGAGCCCCAACGGGAGGGAACCTGGAGGGCGAGGGCGGGGCAAGGCCGCGCCGGGGCTCTTAATTATTGAGCCTCGGTGCCATCAGCGGCCTGCTGAGATGCAGGAAGGGGGGGGGCGGATAGCCGGGGAAGGAAGCATCCCTTCCCCGCGCCGGAAAGGCGCCATGGAGAGTTCGGGCGCCCAGGGCCACAGTGCGGGCCTGGGCCTGGCATGAACTGAACCATGGACTCGGTCTGCTTCGTTAAATCTCGGCCATTTTAGAGCGCCGTTTTCCAGCGGAAGTCCCGGAAGCCGCTAAGCACCTTAAGGATCCGCCATTTTGGAAACGTGAAAGCAATGAAGGACCGAGAGGAGTATCCTCAGCAATTAAAGGAGGGCGGGCCCATGAGTGATTTTAACGGGCAAGTCACCGGGTCCACGAAGGGGGAATGTGTGTAGCGTGCATCCGAAGGATGCGGTTGAAGGGAGATTAAATGCGAACAATCATCCGGTACTCGACCGATGGTGACGAAGCTCACACCCTGGGCAACACCCTGAGAGGGATTCTCGAAGACGCAGGTTTCGTTCGGACTGGCACTTCCTGCTTCGAGCATCAGACCATTGCTCCCGAAGACCTGGCTGCAGTGATGTGCCGCTTTTGGAATACGATATCAGATCCCGCAGATGAGGCAGGAGCTGCGATCGGTGCCGCGCTTGATCACATCTGGATCTACTCGGACATGCCCAGTACATGAGGTGCTCTTGCCTGGGCGGCCCGCCGACATGGATTAGCACCAGTAAGTGAGTCCGTCGTGACCTTCTTCAGAACGCGTAGTCCGACCAAACTCCGACGGATACGGAGCGTCACCCGGGTCGAAACAGCCTCTGCGATCCCGTCGAGCCTGGATGCTGGGGCTGCATATATTGTAGGCCTTGAATCAAGGCCCAAATGGCTTGTCCTTGGCTGTCCTTGTCGCTGTGGAGAAAGCCTCTGGCTGTGCCTGATGCCCAAGGCGCGCCCGCGGTGGCGCTTATTGAGCAAGAGCGGGGTATTTTCAGCCTTCCCGTCTATTGTTGCAAAGGACTGCGGGAGCCATTTTTGGCTGCGAGATGGGCACTTCATTTGGGTATCGGATCGTGCTCCTCAGGCCATACGAGACCTAGAAAGGGCCTAGTGTCACCTCTGCCCCAGATGCTCCGCATTTTGCAGAAACATTCGTGGACCGGGTCAGTAGGGCGAAGCACCTTTTCCAGGTGGAAGAGAAGAAATACCTCCGAATAGACGCTCTCAGTGATCGCGCCAGTGAGCCGCTGCAGCATATGGGTCACGGCATAGGCTGCCACAGCGCTCGTGAAGGTAATGACAGCTGGGTCACGAGTGTCCAACTCCTCGACGTACCCTTCGCGGAGCAGCTTTTGTCGTTCACCTTCAGGCATGCTTTCTTCCGTTATCCGTTTGGGGCTGATTCGTCCACGGCAAAAGAGGCATGCAAGACCCGCCAACAGTGTTGTAACCCTCCCATCTATGCTGCTTATAGTGCCTTCATCCGAGCTAATTTTCACGCCCATGTCGATCACTGGGATGAAGTATCGGAGCGCCAGAGCCACGAGGATCGCCCGCGGAGATTCCACATCCGTACACCCGAAGACTAGATCGCAGTCTCGTAGTCTGCGGGCAATGGACTCTTGGCAGATTGAGCCTTGATAGGCATGTACCTTGGTGCCTAGACCAACGTCCTGGATATTCCGTTGCCCAATGAGCGCCTTGTTGACTCCGACATCTTGAACTCTAGAGCCGAACACCCGAGTCACGTTCGTTAGTTCGAGGTCGTCGTGATCAAAAATGGAAATTTCTCCTAGACCCAATCGCGCGAGCATTTCAGCGACAGCCGAGCCAGTGCCTCCAGCGCCGACAATTCCCACATGAAGGCGCCCCAATAGCTGCTGCAGCTCGGGGCCGAATGCTCGAACCTGCCTGTCGAAAAATGGAGGGGTTACGGTCTCGCCAGAGATGGTGTCGAGGAAGCGGAAGCGATCTCCTAAGATGCGGATTCTGTCCACCTGAGCCCAGCCACCATTGACCCAAACGCGGGCAGAAGCCTCAGGCGAATTACCGAGAATCATGCAGCCAGGGTACTTGTCGGGTATCCTCGAGGCGAGAAAGTCGGCAAGCTGCGGCTCTTCCACATTGTCCGCGAATGACGGAGTGCCTGCCCATGAGGGGTGGGAGTGCACGAATATTACCCCCATCCCCTCGTCACGAGCTAACTTGGCGACGGACGCGTAAGATTGGGACCGGATTGAGAGTCGGTCTGGCTCTCGGACAAGATAGTCCTCTGGGGCCACAAATCTCAGTTGAGTGGCCAAGAGCCGGACCTCCCCCTCGGTCCGGCTCTCGCAACATAGGATGTACCCGGCTCCTTCCTTGGGCGCTTGCGCCAGCAGAGTCTGCCTGAGCAGAAGGTAGTCTTCTTCGAGAATAGTCAAGGTAAAACGCATCCATTTACTCCTTTGCCCGCAGTTCCTTTGCAATGATCGCCAGGAAGCTGGCTAGACCATCCAGACCGGGTCGCCACGGCTGTTGGAGATGGCGCGAAAACCTCTGCCATTTCCTGCCCAAGTATTCCTGAGGCACATCGGCCTGTCCCGGAAGCTCTCCCGAATGAAGTTTCACCCAGGGGTCGGCGAAGAACATGTCCAGTCCGGCCAGTGGGTATCCCTGGGGAATCAGAATCAGGAGATCTGTACAGCTCCGGTCGAACCGATCTGGGTTGACGGGGAAATCATGCAGGATGAGATAACCTCCCGATCCGTTTGGTTCCACCCGCCAATCGAAGCCCTTCGCATTAAGAAACCGAGAATCCTCTTCGGGGAGCGACACGGTCATCTCCCGGGGTTGACGGTCTTGGGCGCACTGTAGAAATGCATTCCAGGCTTGAGGTGCACTTCATCGTTGTCGCCCACAAGATGGTCTTGTCCCTGGCCTGGAATCTCCAAGTAGAGATCGCGTTCAGGCCCGATAGGCGGGGTGACAAGATGCCGAAGCTCGCTTCCGGTCATGGTTTCCTTCGGCGCAAAGACCTGGTGGCCATCGATGTGAATTGAAATCCGATGCTCGCCCTGATCCTTCGTGGTTTCGTTGGTCATTGTCCATCTCCTTTCGCTACTTAGAAAACCCTTGCGTTCCGCTTTGCACGACTGCTTTCGTCCGGTAATAGCCTACTTGGTGTTCTTCATTTATCCTCCTAACAAGCCGACATCGGCTTACGATGTTGACACATGGGGCAAAAAAAGAGAGAATCATAGGCATGGTTGATTACCTAATGGGGGGAAAAAACGGTTAAGCCTAAAGCGAGCCACCGGCGCGTTGACGTTAAAGACCTGGGCGACTTCTTGGATTGCGTCCTCCTGGCGACCTGGGTCCAGCACTCGGGTACCCAAAAGACCACGTTCGATCATGAAGGGTCCGACCACGCTATCAACCAACGATGCCGGAAGGAGCAATGCGCCAATCGCCATGTTCGCCTGGTGCTCCCACCAGCTACCGTCATATCCAGGTCGAAGATCCCCCTCGCTTCCTCGGCACATCACCTTCATGGGCTCCACATCTTGATCATCTTTGAACAACAAGAGGTTCTTCTGTTGGAACGCGAACAGGTGCGCGTGCATTAAACCATGTCCAGCCTCATGCGCCAACGTCGAAGAAATGCGGCGTTCGGCGGCCAGCGAGCCTTCCTCGGCGAGGGCACGAGAAACATGAACGCTAGCCACTCCGTTTTCGCCAAAGCGGGTGAAGCCTACTATTCCTTCCGGCAGTTCATCAAAGGACGGGCAGACTCCAAATCGCTTCTCAATGAAGCGGTCAATTCTAATCTGAATAGGGCTGGTCGGCAGAAGACCAGTCTGCCTGAGCGCCTCTTCGCACATTTCGTCCACTTCACGGTCTGTGAAGTACGGCTGCTCGTGAAAGGGGCCAGACGAACGGCGGTAAGTCCTCATTTCCCCTTGCCCTTTTCTTCTTCTCTTATCTTCTTCGCGATCTCAAGTAGGTCCTTGGAAGGCATCTCAGCGATTTTTCTGAATGCCATCCCAACAGCAGGATCCTCCGCAGCCCGTCTCCTCATTGCTTCAACGGGAGGCCGGGTATCATACTGTTGCAAGTCTTCCAGGGTCGTTCCTAGAACGTCCGCCAATTGCGCTAGCGTTTTCTCTGACGGGTACCGCCTGCCAAGCTCAATGTCCGACAAGAATGCAGCAGAAGCACCTTTGAGCTTCGCAGAGAGCTCACGGAGGGACATGTCTGTCGCCCCCCGAAGCTCTCTTATTCTTTCGCCCAACGTTCTCGATCGCATGGCTACCATACTGTAAGCATACAGCGCTTACGCCTAAAAGTCAAGTCCCCGATTTCTAGGTCAGATGGGCGCAACGGAAAGTTCGGGCGCCCAGGGCCACAGTGCGGCCCTGGGCCGGGGATGGCTTGGACCCTGGACTCGATCCGTTTCGTTGAACCTGGGCCATTTTAGATCGTCGTTTTTTCGGGGGAGGGCGCGGGAGGGGCGCAGGCCTCTCCCGGCGGCGCAAAAAAGGCCCGGCCCCTCGATGGGACCGGGCCGTCGGCATATAGCCGCCTTTTCTAGGCCACCTTCTCCTTCTTGGCGCGGGGCGCGACCAGCTTGACGCGGATCTCGGTGCCGTCCAGCAGGGTGATGATGCCGCGCAGGACCGGGGCGCCGTCCTTGGTGGTGTCGGCCCAGAGGGCGCCGCGCTTGTTCCAGGTCGTGCCCTGGGTGCCGCGCTCCTTGTCCTCCCAGGTCCTCTCCATGACCTTGCCGTCCTCGCCCACGAAGAACACTTCCCACGCGGGGCGGGCCTTGGGGGTGCCGTTGGTGTTGCCGTTGCCGTTCTTCTCGACCATGTGAATCCTCCTTGCCCGCGTATGAGGCCCACGGGCGGGCCGTCTGAGGGATTGCGGCCCAGTGCCGCGCTATGAGACCTGAACGTCCTCGAAGCGAACGCTCACGCCCGCCAAGGGGCCGGCCTCCGCTTCGTGGTTGCGGGGGTAGACCTCCACGACCAGGCCCTTGTCCTCATCCATCCTGCGGACCCAGACGGAAAGGTTCTCGACGGTGATCCAACACGAGCTCCCGCGCAGGGTGAACTCGTCGCAGTCCGTCCCGGGATGATCGGCCTTCAAGATCGGTTGGCTCTTTGCCATGTCGTGCCTCCTTGGGGAGGGAGCGTTTTTTCGCTCGCCTTACGCCAGTCCCTTGAGGAGGCGCGGGCCAGAAGGCCCGAAGGGCCTGAAGCGAAGGGCAGGGGGGGACCCGCTCGCGGGGGCGTAGGTCTACCCTGAGCAAGGGAACGTGCCGTAGGTTGTACAGGCGAGGCGAGAGAAAAAGAAGGGAGGGGCATTCTCTCGGCCCGATGGGACCGGGCGCCCGCACGCGGGCGGGCCAAGAGGGGCGGTCTCCAAGTGCTGAGCACCGGCCGTGACGGAGCAAGGGCCCTGGTCCGCCGGCACGTGCGGTGCGGGAGGGGGCGGCGGAAAGCCGGGGGAGGGAGAAAGCCTCCCCCCGCGAAGATGCAATATGAATGTTTAGACGGCTTCCAACGGATGGAGCTGCTTCCCCACGCTACCAAGTGAACGCCAATGGCCCTTCTCCAAGCCGCTATCGCAAGTCTGCGTACGAGAGACCTGCGGCCAGTCCGATATCTTGGTTCGCAAGAGCCATCGAAACCTTCATGGTTTCATCTGCCTCCGTCTGGAGCAGCTGTACAAACTGCTGACGATGGAGCTGTGGACGATTGACCTGCTCTTCGGGAAGTTGGGAGACACGGTAGTGAATCTTGAAGCGCCCGCGGAACAGGGTCGGAAGAACTGAAGCCGGAAGGTTGCTGGCCGGTGAATGCCTCTCATCCGAGAAGAACACGCTGATCCAGGTGTGGCCGTGGAACGAGGGGAGGCGGTCCAGGTCGTTGGGGTTGAGGACCCAGGTGGACCGGGGCTGGACGATGATCCCCTGGCGGCTGGTGGCGATCCACTGGGCCCAGGCGGTCATGACCTGGTCCGGGGGGAGCCCGGGAATGCGGGGCCTGGAAGAGAATGCCAGTAGGGAAAGGGGCTCCTCGGAGAGGTTCTCAATCATGAGAAGGTCAAATATGCCCTCTTTGCCGTCGGGCAGGGTCAGGTGCACGGGGTGTGCCTGGTTGTCCGTGGTGAACTCCACCGAAAACCAAGTCTTGCTGTAGTCAACCTTCTGCGGCGCCAGGAGGGCCCAGAGGGCCCATGCGAGGCTGGCAAGAAGGAGGAGCGCCCCCCCGGCAACGGCGGTGCGCTGCCGGGGGGTGCGTCCATAGGGGATCCAATCAAGATAGGTCGAGATTCCTCCGGTGGAGCCCTTCGAGGATGCCCTCGGAATGACCGCCCGGGTTGGTAAAGGCTTGCGAGGAATTGCCGGGCGGTCATTCATTGGGGGCCTCCCGGTAGGCGTCCATGGGGATGTCGCGGGAGATCCAGATCTTCATGCGGTGGCCCTCGTCCACGGTGATGGTGGGCACGGCATTGAGGAAGGGCGAGAGCATCTGCTCGGCGGTCTTGCTCATGCTGTTGTTCGCCTGAATCCTCATCAAATCCGTCCCGTCGTAGGCTCCGTTGATCCCGCCGCCGGCCTGAACCTGCGAGACATTCCAGCCCGTGAGGATGCCCACGAGTCCCGCCGTGAATAGAATCCTCGCCGTATGCCGGTTCACTCGGTCCTGAAGGCCGAAGATGCCGAGGCCCTCGAGGGCCTGCTCATCGGGCTTCACGGTGTAGGTCACGCCGTTGGGGAACTGGAACGTCTCGAAGGTGATGGCCAGGCGCGAGGCGGTCTGGTACTTCACCGCCTCGGCCTTGCCAAGGATTCGTGTGCCCGCGGGCACGAGGAGCTTCCGGGTGAGCGGGTCATAGTAGGGCCGGTCCACCATAGCCATGACCGGCGAGGTGTAGTTGTCCGAAACGAGCTTGTTGACCAGCACGGCGTCCAGGAGCGTGCCCATCTTCAACAGGAACGGCTTTGGGCTGTCCGAGGGCTGGGTCTCGGTGACCTCCGAGAAGGCAGGGTTCTTCACCGCCCTACTTGCTCCTGCGCCGCTGTTCCCAACGGGACCCATGGTTTGCTCCTGGTCATCCTGCCCCGCCTCGCCTCCCTTCTTCACGAACGCCACGGCAAGCACCCGTTGTTCTTGTGCCTTGGGTGCCACGCGCAAATCCGCCAAGTTCTGCTGGGCCTGAACGACGGCCGTGCGCGCCTGCAGGACCTTCAGTTCCTTGGTGAGGCGCTCCAGCTCCAGGTCCTGATCCGATAGGCCGAACCCCTGGCCGCCCTTGCCCTGCCCCCCGATGGTCACGAGGGGCAGCATCTCGGAGGTGGCCTTCGTCTCGGCGCGGCTGATGGTCACGGGCTGGGGAAGGGCCCTGGCGGCCTGCTGGCGCCGGCGCGAGGACAGGTTGGCGATGATAAGGATGATCAGGAACGCGCCTCCAGCCACGAGCAGGACGATGAGCTTCCTTTTCTTCTCCGGGTCCGCAGCCGGTGGCTGAGTAGGTGTCTGGGCTGGCGGGGTTTCGGGGTGTTCGCTTCCGGGCTCGGCCATGTCAGACTCCCTTGCGCGAGATGGTCACTTCCTCGTCGCGGAGCTTGAGGACGAAGCGCTGGTGGGGTTCCAAGAGCTTCTGCACGCGGTAGAAGTTTCCGTCGGTCACGTTGAAGTTGATGACCTCGCGCACCCACTTGAATCCCCGCTTGGCCTCAAGAAAGACGATGGGCTTCTCGTCCCCGTGGACCCGGAAGTAGGTGAACGTCCCGTCGTTGAAGACGCCCTCGATCTTGAAGCTCCGGCCCTCGTCGATGGCGTAGTCGAAGAAGGTCTTGCCCGCGTAGTCGCGCACCCACTGGAGCTGGGCCCGGCCCATGGCATCCTGGAGCTTCTGCTCGTACTCCGCGTCCAGGGTCTTCTTCATGTCCGCCACGCGCTCGTCCACGAGCTTGCCCACGTTGGCCTGATACCCGCCCCCGCCCTTGACCTGGAACACATCCGTGTAGGCCCCGTTGGGGGCGCTGTAGAGCCGGAAGTTGTACATGCGGCCATCGGTGGTGAGGACGTGGAGGCTCGTGGAGAGGCTCCCGGCCAGGGGTTTGATGGAAACATAGTTGGATTCTCCTTCGAGGGTCCAGCCCTGGAGGTCACCGCACCATGCCTTGAGGACCACGCTGGGTACCTGGATGAGGGTGGCGTGGTTCACGAGGGTCTGAACCGGGTAGACGCGCAAGGCGCTGGGATCGTCCTGCACCGACTCCACGCCGGGGGCCGCGGGGAAGATGCCTCGCTTTTCCTCCGCCGTGGCCTTGGGCGCGCGCCCGGCTTGAGGCTGTGTGGTGAGGTCCACCACGGCGGTGCGGTTCCACTCCTGAATGGTCATGCCCTCGGGCGGCCCGATCGGCTCTTCCGCCGGAGTACTGGGCGCGGACTGGGGGGCACCCCCGGGCACGTCTGAGAAATTGATTTGGCTAAATGCCAGTAGAATAAAGACAAACGTGAGAATCCTGTTGGTGCACATCTTGGCTCCTGTTTTGGGGGTAAACATCTTGCACGTCCTTTCTTGCCGGTCATGCCGGCGGGGTTGGGGTTAGTGGATGGTCGTGTTGATGCGGACTCCGGTGACGAGAAGGCCGAAGGGGTTGGCGAAGCTACGGGTAGCGGGCTTGAGGGAGAGGAGGGCGTACCAGGCGCGGGGCTCGCCCGTGGCGAAGTTGGTGAGGGTGTACTCGACGCGGATCTCCCAGGGGTTCGTGCGCAGGATCTGCACGGCGTTGGTGCGGCACTGGAGGATGGTGCCGGCATCCCGCAGCTTCTTCAGCTCGGGGTCGGCCTGGAAGTGGGTGAGGAGCTGACGGGCGCACGCTTCGTCGGTGCACTGGAGCGCGAGCCCAAGGTCACGGTTGAGGGTGTGCGGGTCGAATGAGGCGATCTTGGTGATGTAGTCCGCCGCGAAGACCTTGGCCTCCAGCTCCGTGGGCGGGTCGTCCGCGAGGGTCAGGTCCACGGGCTCGGCCTTGCCCGCCTGGTCCACGCGGATGACGAGGGGCTTCCAGGCGGCCATCTGGGCGCGGGTGCCGTGGAGGTTGTAGACCAGGAGCGCCACGGCGGCCACCAGGACGAGGTTGGCGAAGGCCGAGACCCTCAGGGCCAGGACCGACGAGCCGTAGAAGACCTTGAAGCGCTGGAGGGGTTCCTGCTGGTTCATGTTCGTTCCTTTCTATGCTTGGCGCTTGGGGGCGACCACGCCGCCGCCAACTCTGCCGGCTCCTCCACCCAGCGTTCCGCCCGCAGCAGCGCCCATGGGGCCACCGAGGCTGCCCCCTGCCACGGTCCCGGCCACACCTAGGACCGCCGTGGCGGCACCTGCCGCAACGACCGGGACCATTGCTCCACTGAACGCAGGAGCGACGGCACCGCCGATGAGGCCGCGGGCGATGGGGAAGCTCGCGCAGAGGCAGATCAAGAAAAGAAGGAGATAGAGCGCGGGCAAGGTCCAGGTCTGAGCGGTGGTGAACGTGTTCTTCACGATGGAACCAGACACGGCGTTCGATAGGATGAAGAGCGTGAAGTACATGACGAGGACCCAGACCTTAATGGTCAGATAGCTCCTGACCCATCTCATCCAGAGGTCCGACAGCGGATCGAATAAGAGGCAGGTCAGGAAGAGAGGCCCTACGCAGTAGAGGAGCATGATCGTGATGTGCTGCGCAAGGATGGAGAGGGTAAATGCCCCGATGACGAGGATCTCCAGGAGACCTTCGATGGCCGCCAGCACGAGCTGTCCCGCATGCCACACGTCGATCCCTCCGAAGGCGCCCCAAGCATAGCCTTGGATCGTCAGTTGGTCGAAAGGAAGGTACACCAGGTTGTAGAAGCTCTCGTATGGGTTGATGTTGCCCGCACCCGTGGCGAGCCAGTCCATGGACTGATCCACCATGACGAAGAGCGGATGCCAGCATAGGATGCCCGCCGCCACGACGAAGAGGCGGAGGAAGAGGTCCCAGAAGGACCACGTGTCGAACTTGTTCCTGAGCCAGCTCCAGAGAAGGGAGATCAAAAAGAAACAGATCACCATGGCGCCCAGCGGGCCGCTCGTGGCTGTGCCGAGGTTGTTGCGGAACTGCTCGATGGCTGGCCAGGCCTGATCTAGGTTGAAGAGGGCCAGGATGTCGTCCGCCGGCGTTCCTGAAACGGCCTGAGCAAGACCAAGAGCTAAGAACATGAGGCCTCCCTCAGTGAATGGCCCATCGGTCCACGGCCTTTTTCTGCTGTCGTGGAAGCGAAGGCGTGGCGTGTCTTGCTCGCATGTCGCAAAGAGAAGACTTGGCACCCGAGAACGAGGGATCGAGCTCGTAGGAGCCCGTCACCTTGTCGAACCGAAAGTAGAACTCTGCGTGCGGCAAGGTATACTGCCCCACGTCATCGTGGGCGGCTAGCGTCGTGGAGAGGATCACCACGGGATACGGAGCCTCGGCGGAGCGCAGCGTGGTGTCCGCGAAGGAATCCACCGTAAAGGGCTGCAAGTGTGTGCGGATGATCTGCTCCGCCTCACTCTGCGTGAGCCTGCGGGTCTGACTGCATGCCACCGCGGCCAGGGCCATTCCTAGCACGATGAGCGCTCTACTGAATCTTCCAACTGTCCACATGGGCCGCCTCGCTTCGAAGGGTGCTTCCCGACTGGGTGAAATACTGCTGCTCGGTATAGACGTTGATCAAGCCTTCCTTCATGACCGCTTCTTGCTGGGCCATCTGCTGGGCCTGCATGGCGGCCATGGCGGCGAGAACCTGGGTGTTCTTGTCCACGCTCTGGGCCGCGTAGAGCGAGCCCATGGCGCCGGCTTGGGCGGTCTGGTGGGGCGTGGCGTTCGTGTTCTGGATCTGGCTTCGGAGCTGGGCGTAAGTTCCGCCGGCGCCGTTGATGTCCGACAGGGAGTGGTTCACCTGGGACACGAGGGCGAGGGTCTCCAAGACCGCCGCGTCTGCGTTCTGAACCATGGTGTTCATCCTTCCCGCGGCGGCGCCCCAGTCCTCCGGGCCCCTTGGGGCCATGTGGCTCAGGTCCAGGGCCGTTCCGTAAATGCGTTCGTACATGTGTCCCAGGTTGCTGCTGTAGGACGTAGAGCCCTCCACCATGCGCCGAAAGTCGCTCACGCTGTCGATCTTCGTGAGGGTGGACGAGTCCACGATGGCGAAGAGGCTCAGGACCGTGAACAGGTCCGGGTTCTGGAGGGTCTCTGCCACGTGCTGGGCCCACTGGTAGGTCTGCACGAGCTGCTGGTACTGCTGGAGCATGTAGCTGAGCTGGCTCACCCACTCGGTGAGGGTCGCCGTCCAGCCCCACTGGTTCAGGACGATGTGGGCCACGTCGGTGACGGGGATCTGCCCCGGGGTCACGAGGGGCGTGAGCCCGAGGCAGAGAAAGACCGCCATCAGGATGACACTTGCCGCCTTACGCACCATGGTTCCTCCCTCCTTTCACACTCGGTTCTGGGATATTGCCTTCCGCTATGGCGTCCACGGCCCGCTGAAGGCTGCCGAGCTTCGCCGTGAGCTTGGCGCGCTGGATCTTCTCGTCCGGGTCCGTGGTGTAGAGGACGTAGCTGTAAGGGTCGGCCAGCACCCGGACCTGGCGCTTGTAGGGCCCCTTGAAGAACAGCTCACTGTACTGGCCCTTCTTCATACGAATCTGCTGCATGACGTAGTGTTCGCGGGGGTTCAGCCCGAAGGCGTCCCGCGCTTCCGTCCCCACGCCCTTCTGCTCCAGCATGAAGAGGAAGCTCGTGTTGGCGAGGATCGCGTCGCGGTGCGGGGAGTTAATGAGGTCGTTGGGATGCTGGGTGATGGTCTGGATGGAACCATTGTGCTTGCGGATGGTGCGGTAGAGCTCCTTGATCTTGGCGGCCATGGTGTCGTTCATGAGGAACTTCCAGCACTCGTCCAAGACGATGATCTTCTTGCGGTTCTCGTCCTGCTTCTGAAGGCGCTGGAAGATTTTGGTGAAGAGCATGTAGGTGATGGCGCTCCCCACGGCGGGGTGGTCGTCGAAGCCAGTCAATTCGAAGTACACGAGGTCCGCGTTCTGGAAGGTGTCCTCTTTGTGGTTGAAGAAGGCCGCGTAGGGTCCGCCCGTGATCCAGAGGCGCAGGGGCTTGGCTAGCTCCGGTTCAATCGTCTCCAGGGCCAGGTAGTAGTCCTCCAGCGTGGGCGGATCGCATGGATCGTAGCCGTCGAGAACCTTCGTGAGCGCATCCATCACGTCCACGCGCTCCCCCTGCGCGAGCTGGGCCTGGCCGCCCGTGATGAGGTGCTCTATGAGTTGGGCGATGGTGACCCGCTCGGTCTGGTCCGGCGTCTCAGGGAAGGCGAAGGGATTCAGCTTGAGATCGGGGTTCTCGAAGTCCACCGTCACCTTCACCGAGCCGGGGACGATCTGCACCAGCGGGTCGTAGCTGTTGCCCACGTCGAGTA
>Ga0123519_10003994_pt1 | contig 24151 bp, 31 predicted proteins | sample YelNatPaOPRAMG02_FD_87396 | JGI IMG/M metagenome (GOLD analysis project Ga0123519, IMG submission 87396) | Hot spring microbial communities from Yellowstone National Park - Yellowstone National Park OP-RAMG-02 (version 2) | ecosystem: Environmental > Aquatic > Thermal springs > Hot (42-90C) ...
ACTAAAGAAAAGGTAAAAAAGACTGAGGAAAAGGTTTTTAGTTAAGTTGTTATATGAGTGTTCAGCAAATGTTCGGTTAGTTTGAGGTTGATGTTGATGTCCGTGTTTGCGGCTCCAGGAGCATATGACCGTGCCATAACAGTTTTCTCGCCTGACGGGAGGCTGTTTCAAGTAGAATATGCCATGGAACTTGTTAACAGAGGGGCAACAATTTTGGGGATAAAATGCCCGGAAGGGGTTGTTTTAGGAGCTGAAGAAACTGTTGAACCCCTCGAGGAGTCCGAGTCTTCGTGGAAAATTTTCAAGATTGACGACCATGTAGGTGCAGCTATAGTTGGTTTAAGCTCAGACGCTAGAGTTTTAATAGACCAGGCTCGGATTTACGCGCAGAGTAATAGGCTAACATACGATGAGCCTATCGATGTTGAAGTTGTAACTAAGCGGATATGCGATATACAGCAGCTTTACACGCAGCATGCTGGCGTTAGGCCCTTCGGAGTTTCGCTAATTTTCGGCGGAGTTGACAAGAGTGGATGCCGCATTTTTGCAACCCACCCCAGCGGAACTTATAGGGGGCATAAGGCTACAGCCGTGGGCGCTGGAAAAGAAACCGTCATGAACATTTTGAGGGAAGAATATCGGGAAGACATGAGCCTTGAAGACATTATAAAACTTGCAGTGAAATGCCTAACGAAAGCCCTTGAGGCTAGACAACTTCCGCCGAGAATCAAGATAGCCGTCATCCCGGCAGCCACAAGGAAGATGGAGATGCTCAGTGACAATAAAGTGGAAGAATACATAAAGAAGTTGGGAGCAGGCAAGTGAAACCAAGATGAGCGAAAAGTATACCGTTGCCCGCATCACGAAGGATGGCGAACACTTTGAGGTTCTTGTAAAGCCTGATAAGGCTTTGGACTATCGCTTGGGGAGGATCTCCTCAATAACGGAGGTTTTAGTTGCCGAGACAATTTTTTCGGATGCGAGTAAAGGGACAAAAGTTTCCGAAGAAACTTTGCGTAAAGCTTTCGGAACAACAGACACGCTTAAAGTGGCGGACATAATCATTAAAAAGGGCACATTACAGCTGACAACAGAACAGCGTAGAAAAATGATTGAGGAAAAGCGAAGACAGATAATAGCCTTCATATCAAAACAGTGTGTAGACCCAAGGACGAATCTGCCTCACCCGCCTATGCGCATCGAGCAAGCCATGGAGCAAATCCACTATTCAATAGACCCTTTTAAAACAACTGAGGAACAGGCAAGGGAGATTATTAAGCTGCTGCGGCAAATCCTCCCATTGAAAATGGAACAAGTGTCGGTCAGTGTCCACGTGCCAGCGGAATACGCGGCCAGAGCTTATGGAACAATAAAAGCCATGGGAACAATAAAACGCGAAGAGTGGCGGGCAGACGGCTCATGGCATGGAATCCTGGAAATGCCAGCTGGCCTCTTTGGACCTTTCCTAGAAAAAATTGGAGAAGTAACAAAGGGAAATGCGGAGGCAAAGATAATATCTTAAGTATTTATTTGAAATTTATGGTTTGGATGTGGATTTTATGCCAACATTTTTTGAGAGAAGACAGCTTGTAACACCCGGAGACCTGCTGGCTGAAGGCGACTATGTGGCTGGAGAAAACACTTACAAAGAAGACGATAAGATTTACGCCACAAGAGTAGGGCTCGTGGATTATGAAGATAAAAAGGTGAACGTCGTAGCCTTAAGAGCCTTTTACATCCCGAGGGTAGGAGACACCGTTATAGGGACTGTTGTGGATGTTGGATTTAGCGGGTGGACCGTTGACATAAACTCGCCTTATCTTGCGCTTTTAAGAGCTTCAGACGTGCTTAACAGACCGTTCAAACCGCAGAAGAACGATTTGACAGAAGTCCTTGATGTTGGAGACCTTTTGGTGGCAAAAATAGTCTCCTACGATAGAACCCACAACCCGCAGTTAAGCGTAAACGAGCCTGGGTTGGGAAAAATAACTCGAGGGCAAATAGTGAAGGTTACACCTACAAAGATTCCCCGCGTGATAGGGAAGAAGGGTTCAATGATATCAATGATAAAACAGGAGACTGGATGCCACATCATTCTTGGACACAATGGGCTTATATTAATCACGGGGAAAAGCCTAGAAGACGAGGAGCTGGCAATGATGGCGATACACAAAATTGAGGAGGAATCTCATACAACAGGGTTAACGGACCGCATATTCCAGATGATTAAAAGGGAGAAGGAAAAAAGGGAGTTGGTTAAAAATGAGTCAAAAAACTGAAAAATTAATTGATAAGAAGGGTTTAAGGCTTGATGGTAGAAAGCCTGACGAGCTTAGGCCCATAAAAATTGAGGTGGGTGTGCTTTCAAACGCTGATGGTTCAGCCTACATTGAACAGGGTAAAAACAAGATTTTAGCAGCCGTTTACGGGCCGAAGGAGTTGCATCCAAAACATATGGCCTTACCAGACCGTATGGTTTTAAGGTGCCGCTACCACATGGCGCCCTTTTCTGTTCAGGAACGTAAATCTCCAGCTCCTTCAAGAAGGGAGATAGAGCTTTCAAAGGTCATCAGAGAAGCCATTGAACCGGCCATTTTCGTTGAGTATTACCCGCGCACAACCATAGACGTTTTTGTCGAAGTTCTGCAGGCTGATGGAAGCACAAGATGCACAAGCATAACAGCCGCCTCGCTGGCTTTAGCGGATGCTGGCATTCCAATGCGGGATTTGGTGGCAGCATGCTCAGCTGGCAAAATCGAGGACACAATAGTTTTGGATTTAATGGACATGGAGGATAAGGTTGGCACGGCTGACGTCCCAGTAGCGTATATGCCGAACCTAGGGGTCATAACACTTTTACAGATGGATGGTATCCTAACAACTGAGGAATTCGAAAAGGCTGTGAACCTTGCTATTGAAGGATGCAAGAAAATCTACGCCATGCAAAAGGAAGCCTTAAAAGCCAAATACGTCAGCGTCAAGGAGGTTGAGGAGTAATGTCAACAACAGTTGTCCGCGTAAAACAGAAGCAAATTGCACAGTTAATAGCTAAAGGAAAAAGGCTGGACGGCCGAGGCTTAAACGATTACCGCGAAATAAAAGTTGAACAGGGAATAATTGAAAGGGCAGAAGGCTCAGCCAGGGTTCTTCTTGGAAAAACAGAGGTCATGGTTGGAGTGAAAATCGAAACTGGAGAGCCCTTCCCAGACACCCCCAACGAAGGCGTATTGACAGTGAACGCTGAACTTGTGCCGTTGGCTTCGCCGACATTCGAGCCTGGACCACCAGACGAAAACTCAATTGAATTGGCGAGGGTTGTTGACAGGGGAATAAGGGAGTCTAAAGCCATAGAAACGGAGAAGCTTTGCATAACGCCTGGCAAGAAGGTTTTCGTCATATTCGTGGATATCTATGTGCTTAACCATGATGGGAACTTGATTGACGCTTCAGCTTTGGCTGCGCTGGCCGCGTTGCTCAACACAAAAATGTTCAACTATGAAATTGAAGAAGGCGAAATCAAAATCAAACCCGGTTACACGGCGCTTCCAGTGCGAAAACACCCGATAGCAGTTACTTTTGCAAAGATAAACGACAAGCTTTTGGTAGACCCGTGGCTTGAGGAAGAGCAGATAATGGATGCACGGCTTACAATAACAACCGATGATGATGGAAACATCTGCGCCGTTCAAAAGGGGGGAAGCGGATACTTCACGCCAAAACAAGTGTTTGAGGCAGCCCAAATCGCTAAGGAAAAGGCTGCGGAAATAAGGAAAAAGCTGGGATGGTGAAAGGCATCATGGGGAAAAGAACCAAAAAGGTTGGGCCTACAAGGGGATTGGGAGCTCGTTATGGCGCCACCGTTAGAAAGCGTTATGTGAAAATAGTTGCGGAAATGAAAAAGAAGCACAAGTGTCCTCAATGCGGCCTCACAAGGGTTAAAAGGGTAAGCGTAGGCGTCTGGAAATGCGGAAAATGCGGCTTCACATTCACTGGTGGAGCCTACACGCCTACAACAAAGCTTGGAACAGTGGCCAAACGCGTGGCTAAAGGCGCACCAGTAGAAGAAGAGGTCGAAGCTTCGGCGACAACGGCAGAAGAATAGGCTGAAATCTTGATACTTTTAACCACATCACGGAGACCAACCCAAGGCATCAGAACTTTCTGTAAAGACCTTTCGTATACAATACCAAACATTGTGCGGATAAACCGCGGAAAACTAAGCCTAGAAGGCATTGCGGCAAAAGCCTTAGAGCTTAACGCGGAAAAAGTTGTGATTGTGGATAGGTGGAAGGGCGGCCCTGGAAAAATAGAACTTTACAAGTTTGATGGAAAAGAGTTACACCCTATACCGCCACTAATCTACTTGAGGGGAGTGAAGTTCAGGAGAGAGTTTCGAACAATGCCTAAAGGGAGAAGAATAAAGTCTACAGCCATTGTAACTTCGCCGAGGCCTTCCCAAGATGTTTGCAGACTGGAAAAAGCACTTTCAGACTTTTTCAGTATCCCAATGTTCTCCAACGAAAATGAGTGTGGAGGCTTTGATGCCCTAATGAAAATTACAGCCAGCCAAGCCGGCGAACTTGCCGTCACATTTAAGCTTCTTCCCGAAAACGTGGAAATAGGCCCGAGAATGAGAATATCTCATCTCATTTGGGATTTAAACCATGAAGGCTAACGCTGTTATACGTTTGAAAGCGCCTTCGAAAAAAGATTTGAAAATCGTTTACAGTGCATTAGCTCCAGAAACGGCGAAACCAGCCACAACCCGTTCCAAGGCATGCATTAAAATTGAGGGTTCCCATTTGGTTTTGGCCGTGGAGGCAAGGGATACCGTGGCTTTGAGGGCTGCATTAAACGCCTATTTAAGGTGGGTATACGCCGTCTGCAATGTGCTTTCAGTTTTAGATAAGCTTAGTTAAAAAGCCTTAGCGTTCCCTCAGCCCCTTTATGTAGTCTTCCACCCACTCCTTTGCCGTGGGGTCTGGAACTTGGATGGGCGGGTGTTTGAAGGCGTAGGATGATATGCTTATTAATGGCCCGGCTATTTTTCGGTCTAGGGCTATTTTCACGGCTCTTATCACGTCGATCACGACGCCGGCGCTGTTTGGCGAGTCTTCCACTTCAAGTTTGACGGATATTGTTAGGGGTCTGTCGCCGAATTTTCTGCCTTTAAGCCAAATATAGCATATTTTCTTGTTTCCAAGAAAGGGCACATAGTCAGACGGACCGATACGTGTGGGCATATCATAGGGCACTAGACTTTTAACGGCTTCAGTCTTGCTTATACGCTTTGTTTTAAGCCTCTCTTCAACCGTCATGTTTAAGAAATCCGTGTCGCCGCCAAGGTTTAGCTGATACGTTTCGTCAACTATGACCCCCCTGTCGACGCAGAGGCGCACAAGGTTTCTGTGGAGTATGGTGGCACCCAATTGGCTTTTAATATCGTCGCCCGCCACTGGAAGACCCCTCTCCTCAAATTTCCGGCTCCAAGCGGGGTCTGAAGCTATAAACTCTGGGATGCAGTTGACGAAAGCGCACCCCGCGTCCAAAGCGGCTTGGGCGTAAAAGCGTGTGGCATTACGGCTTCCAACCGGCAGATAGTTTACTAGAACTTCCGCTCCGGCCTCCTTTAATGCGCTGGCAACATCTACAGGCTTTATTTCGCCTTCATTGTAGACGTTGAAGGGCTCCCTCATATGTTCTGCCACTCCGTCAAGGACTGGCCCTGGCTGAACATTCACGCCTAACGTTGGGACTTGGGCGAACTTTGCACAGCAGTTGGGCTTAGTGAATATAGCTTCAGACAAGTCCTTTCCAATCTTGTCCTTATCAACGTCGAAAGCCGCGACGAATTTTATGTCTCTAACATGGTATCCGCCAAAGTTGACGTGCATGAGTCCCGGAACATTTTCGCCTTCCTTCGCGTTTTTGTAGTATTCAACCCCTTGAATTAGGGCAGAGGCTGAATTGCCAACACCCACTATTGCCACGCGAATTTCAGCCAACACTTTGCCTCCATGGTTTTCAGCTTGTTGAAAAAGGGTTTAGAGCTTGTAATCTATTAACCTTTTCTGGCTCGCGGCAAAGTTAAAAGGCAAAACGCACAAACTATTGTGGGGTGAACATACATGGATGAGGGTGCGGTTGACGTAAAATTCGAGCCTTTCAAGGAAATAGTCATTATGGAGCGCAACTTTTTCGCCACTCAAGAGGACATCGCGAGATTCGCATCGATAATTGCCGGTGGAAAACCAGCTGGGCTTTATTGGGCTGAGGGTGTCGTTTTCCTTTATTTTCCGCTTCCAGCCACAACCGAAACTGCGGCCAAAGCCCTTGTGGAAAACAAACGCGTGTACTGGACCTTTGTTGGGTACGCTCTTATGCCAAAATATCAGTCGTTAATCGAAACTAGGGAGAAAATGATAGTTCCAGTTATAGACATGTCCTCAAACCCCATGTTCAGAAAGGTGGCAAACTGGCTGAAAGAACAAAAACAGGCTTGAAACGTGTTCAGCAAGCGAGAGACGAGAGCAAAATGGTAAAAGAAACAAAAACGGTTCGCGTGAAGGGAAGAGTTTTCTCTGGAACAGGGGAAGGTGCAAAATTCATCAAACTCTCATGGGTTAAGGACCAAATAAGGGAGAAAATGGGTTTTACTCCATACGAGGGGACACTAAACTTGAGGCTTAATGAGGAAGGCAAGAGGGTTAGGAAAACGTTGGAGGAAGCAGTTTCGGTTATTATTTTGCCAGAAAATGGATATTGCCGCGGAAAGTGTTTTAAAGCCCGCATTATGGGCTCTGTGGATGGAGCTGTTATAATACCGGAGGTGGGAGGTTATCCAGACAATGTCCTCGAAGTTATTGCGCCCATAAATTTGAGGGAGAGGTTTAGGCTTAAAGATGGAGATTATGTGGAGCTTAGCCTAGCGTTTAAGTAGTTTGTTTGCGTTTTTCCTTGAGGAAATTTCGCACATACTCTTCGAAGAAGCCCTTCTTTTTCAAATATAACCCGTATCTGACAAGGGTGGCCATGGCTCTGGCAGCATCCTCCGGAGAAGAGTATGCTGGAATTCCAAGCTTATCAAAGCGGGAGCGGATGTGCAGCGCCATTTCAGTTTCGCCAATGTCACATGCCACTATAGGCTTGTTATATTTGTTGGCGACCGCCGCCACCCTGTCTATGTAGTCCTCTTGCAGTGCTGGGGTGTGATGCAGTCCAAGGAGGATAACACCGTCGATTTCAGGGTCTTGGAAAACGAGTTCAGCTGCAAGCTCATACATTTCGGAGGTAACGGAGCCTGTTAAGTCAACGGGGTTAAGGTTTGTCGCAAACTTTGGAAGCTTGCCTTCTTCTTTCATTTTCTCAAATTTTTGGAGAGTTTTTTCAGTGAACTTTTTTACAACTATTCCTTGCAACTCGCATTCGTCAGCAGCCATTATTCCGGGGCAACCGGCATCCGTTATTATTGCAACGTTTCTGCCAGCGGCCGGGGGCTGCATGACTAAAGCTTTGGCGGAGTCGAAAAATTCTTCCATGTCGCGAACCCTCAAAACTCCGGCTTGTGCAAAGGCTGCAGCGTAAACTTGGTCTGAGCCGGCGATGGCGCCTGTGTGGGATGATGCTGCCCTTGCTCCAGCCTCTGTTTTGCCGGCTTTTAGGGCTATAATGGGCTTTTTCCTCGTAACTTTTGAGGCTGCTTCGATGAAGGCTCTTCCGTTTTTTACATCCTCAACATACAGTAGTATGACTTTTGTTTCATCATCATATAACAGATAGTGAAGCATTTCAGCCTCGTCCACGTCGCTTTTGTTGCCGAAGCTTACGAACTTGCTGACGCCCATTTGTCGGCCTGCCAAATAGTCTAGGGCTGATGCTCCAAAGGCTCCGCTTTGGGTTACTATGGCTATGTTTCCCATCATGGGTCTTGGTGTGGCGACAACCTCCTCTCCGGTTGTCAAGATTTTCGTTTCTGGCAGAAACAGCATGTCCACGCCTGTTCTGGAATCGTAAACTCCCAGGCAGTTGGGTCCCAGAACCCTTATACCAGCCTTTTTGGCGATTTCTACAACTTCCCTTTCCAGCTCGTGGTTTCCAATTTCGCCAAAACCGGAGCTGATTATAACAACGGCCTTGACTTTTTTGGCTGCGGCGGCCCTCATTATTTCGGGAACAATGCCCGCTGGAACAACGATAACTACAAGCTCAATTTCTCCTGGAATTTTCGTCAGTTTTGGATAACACTGAAAACCCAAGATAAAGTCCTCATTGGGATTAACGGGGTAAATCTCGCCTTTGAAAACTCCTCTTCTCTTGTTTTCAACAAAATTCTTGAATATAACATGGCCTGCCTTGTTTATTTTTTTAGTGGCGCCAACAACAGCCACGGATTTCGGATTAAAAAAGACTTCAAGCTGTTTTATAGAAGACCCCAACACATTTCACCTTCTTTCAAACATTTTTTGGCGGCCTTTCTTTTGCAGGTTTTGTTCTCTGCTCTTTATTTCCTTTTCCCCAATTTTTGCGCTTGAAAAACAGCTATAAAACGCTGTCTCCTCTATGAGGTTTTAATACCTCCCCTAGGATTTTTATAAATTTGAAACTGCTCGCTTCTATTAACACAACCTAATAGAAGTGGACGCTAGGACTTAACTAATGATTATTAGCTTCAAGTCTTGAAGTATACGCTTTGTAGAAAATTAATGAGAACAAAGAAGTTATCGGGATACTCAGGAAGAGACCATTGAACAATGAATCTTGTGTTAAGCTTTTGTAGGAAAAAAGCCAGAACAATATAACCCAAAAATATATTGCAAATATCAGATTGAGACAAGTTTGCCATCGAGCCCATCTTTTTCTATGCTTGGCAAATAACCATGTCATGAAACTGGGATTGAACCAAAAACCCATATCATCGACATCATACACCCATTCATTGAAGCTTAGATAGATAGCAGAACCTACATAACTTAGACCAAATCCCAATAGAAATTAGGAATATATTTTAAGATGGAAAGAACAATCGATGACCCTGCAAAAGTATACATCCAATGCACCAAAACTCCTGACCCCCCACAAGTGTAGCATATGCCTGTGCCATGACAAGCGGCACACCATTGGCTACCTGGCGGCATATAGTCGATTATTCCATCTCCTCCACATATCCAATATTTTCCAGAACCATAACAAGTTTCACATATAACGGTGCCAGTGCCTCCGCATGCGATACACGTTTCAGTATAGGTGTAGCCTAGAGGTAGCGCAAACGCGGAAACAAAAAGACTAATAATGAAAAGAAGTGCCGTTAATGGTAAAAGGCTAGATGAGTTCAAATTTTGCCCAGAAATTATTTAGCTTCCTACAGAGAAAAATATTTCGCGTTCACATTTGTCTATAGGTGTTCGGTGGATACGACAGTAGATTTTCGTGTTAGGTTCATCGTATTAACACTATGGGTTTGTGTTTTACTTTCTCCAGCATCTCCCAACTAACTTCATTTAAGTCTACTTTGAATTTTTCAGCCATTTCCCAAACAGTCCTGCCCGCGCCGTAGCCTCTGGTCCGGTTTGCCGCCTCCGCAATTGTTAAGGCTTCCTCCACTAAAAGGAGGTATCCGGCTACCGCTATTGGTGTTGCTCTTTTTCTCAGTTTGAGCATTCGTCCAACAACATAAGCGATGAAGCCGCCAAAGCTGTGGATGCCTTTGACCGGTTTTGGTCTTGGCGTGAAGTGAAAATTTCTGAAAGAGTATGTTTTGTCTGTGTCGGCGATTATGACGCAGACCTTTCTTCCAAGCGTTTCAAGGATTTTTCTGCGTATTTCTTCGGCAGTGGCTTGGGCGTTTTTTAGGGGTAGGCAAACATAAGTGTATGGGAGGTTTGTGCCGTCTATGCCGCCTTCAGAGCCAAACATCAAGGCTTGCAGCAAGCCAGCATATTGTAGGGCAACCTGTTTATGGCGGCTTCCCAGCTCTGGCGGGTATTTGCGAAGCTGTAATAAGAGTTTTCGTCTTAAATGGCAGAGGGGCCCAAGGATGTAACCCCAAATTATGGGCATCCAAAATTTTGCGATGATTTTGGCGTTTAGGCTTGGCTGCACTTGGCTTTCGTCAATAATGTTGCCAAGGGCTGTTGCAATGGCCTTCTCGGATACAACCACAAAGTCTCCGTCTGAAACTTTCCCTTCAATGCTTCTGATTATCTGTTGTATGTAATCTTCGCCGGGCCGCCAGTATTTTGTTGTTATGGCATATGCCTTGTACCTTGCCATTTAAACCGCTTTACCCTTTTCAAACAAAATAAGCGTTTAGAGGCTTTTGAACCGCCTCTTAATCTCCTCAATGTTGCATTCCGGCGGCTTCATTTTGCCTTCTGGACAATAGCCTAGCTCAACGCATGCGGGCCCAGCGTTTTCGAAAAGCGAAGGCGCAACCTTTTTCACTTGTCGAAGCATCTCTGTTGCTACTTCGCGGAGCTCCCACTGGGAGCGGGCACAGCATCGCAAATTGAAGAAGTGGCGGAGTTCGCGGGCGTTCATAGTTACAACAATGTTAGTTTTCGCCGCGTTTGGAAGTATGTAGCGGGCGTCCTCTTTGGGGATTCCCATCTCCAAAAGCTTGTTATAGGCGTTGGATACATGCTCCAAGGCTTCTTCGAATATTTTCTGGGCATCTGGATTATTTGCCATTGTTGGCGGGGTCACATAGCTTTTCAATGTGTCATACTTTACATAGCGTTGGCTTTGCTGCGTGTAGGAAGCCAAACGGTGGCGCACAAGCTGGTGGGTCATAGCCCTCGAAACATCCTCAATGCTGAAGGTGAAGGAAGCATGCTCAATCACCGACATGTGCCCATAACCAGTAACACGCTTAATGATTTGGCGAGCCCTTTCCAAATCCATGCCCTCAAAAATTTCAGAAGGCCTCCCACTCTTTGAAGATGTTAAAGCTGCAGCCCCGCATAGAAGTTCCGGGTCAGCCGTATAACGGAGAAGCTTAACTCTCATTTAATACGCAAGCCACCTTTTTGGCTGAATGGGCCACGAAGGTAATAAATCTCGGCTGTGATAAAACACTTTTGGAGATTGTTATTGGCGAGGCTGAAGAAGGCTGTAGACTACATAAGCGAGCTTTGCTCCAGCAAAAATGAAAAACGGCAGAGGCTTGGAAAAACACTGCAAGTCCAATATGAAAGGTGGGTGAAAACCCTCGCTTTAAAAGACTTTCTCAAATTTAACGAAATTGTAATGGCGAACAAAGCTGGAATTGGCGCCGCACAGTTTTTCGGAAAGTTCCGAGCCTACGCCTTTGAAGAATACATTTACCGCCTCCTAAAAGAGAAAATCCCGCTAAAAAGGCCCTTTGAACTTTTTTTGGGGAGAAAAATGTCTGGTTTGGCAAAAAGCCAACAAAAATTATGCGTTGGAATTTGACATCTCTATAGGCCTTGAAAAGGATGGCTTTGTCGACCCGATGGTTGTGGTTGACGCGAAGGTGGAGCTGGATTCTTCGAGGCTTAAAACTGCCTTGGCTTCCTTTGCCATGTTGAAAAAGTGGAAGCCTGAAGCCAAATGTGTAATCGCTTACATATCGAGGGAGTTGGACAACAGCCTTTTAGAATTGGCGAGAGACTGGGCGGATGGAATTTTTCAGTTCAGCCTAGAAAACGATGAGTCGGTGGCTTTTCTGGATTTTGTGGCTGTATCCCTAAACGGGGATAAAGACTAGATTTTCTCGTATATGCGGTCGATGGTGTATTTTCCGCTTTCCATCTCCATTTCTATCTCGCGTAGGAGCAATATGCGCTTGAAGGTTGGCGGATGCGTGGAAAACCATGTGTTGATTTTCTCCCATGTAGATTGGGCCTCCCGCTCCATGGCGAGTTCAAGCTCTCGCTCGTCTAAAACTCCGTCCTTGTCCAAGTCGTACTCCGCCTTCTTCTCCATTATTGATGATATTTCCATTTTCGCCATGGCTGGGTCGCCTATGTAGAAGGTTCTGGCGCCGGAGGGGGGTTTAGGCGATAGGGACAGCCCATAGGTTATTTTTGCTAGGGCGCTTTGGAGGCTTCGGGGCGAACCAGTCAAGTAAGCGGAATAGGCGTCTGCGTAATGCTCGCGTAGTCTGCTTAAGCCCATGACGCAAAGAAGCGAAACTATGTAGACTACGTAGGAGATTATTGCCACGGCGAAAAAGGCTGCGTTTATGCTGCTTTCCTCCCCCTTCTTTCTGGAGGCGGGAGCCCATCTTCCAGCCTCCCATGTGGCTCGTGCAATAATGTAGGCGAGAAGGGGCAGTGCGGAAAGCACTGTCATGATTATGAAGTCTTTATGTTTTATGTGGCCTAACTCGTGGCCTATTACGCCTCTAACCTCGTCTTTGTTAAGCTTCTTTAAGAGGCCTTCATGGACGGCTAAAGTGGCGTCTTTGGCTGCTCTACCGAAAACAAAGGCGTTTGGCGTTTCATCCGGCACTATGGCGAGTTTCGGCATGGGCAGCCCAGATTTGTCGGCTAGCTCTTTCACGGTTTCCTCAAGCCACGGGTTTTCGCCCTTATCCAAATAACGCAGTCTCGTGGAGCTTGCCACTATGGCTGGTCCTATAAGATATTGGATTAATATGAAGAGGGCCGTGCCTATTAGGGCGTAGATGAAGCTTAATTGGAGAACAAACATTATGGCTGTTAAGAAAAGAGCAAATATGAAGGAGACAAGGAACACCGATGTGCCCATTGCAAGCTTCAGTTCAGCTAGCCTTCCCAAGGGTTCACCAGCAACCAATAGTAGTTTGCAGTAAGCCTTCTAAGTTAAGGTTTTCCCCGCAATAAGGCTATTTCAGATACTTCTTTGGATTTTTCTTAAACTCTTCCTCACACATTCGAGAGCAGAAGTAGACAACGCGTCCCCCATGCTCTATTTTGCTGTAAGCCGTGTCCGGGTCGATTTTCATTCCGCAAACCGGATCTGTGACTAAACGTTTTTTCTCCATTTCCATTTTAACCCCCTCCAGCTCATACTTCCTTAAAGTTTGGCTGTTAAACGCCACTATAACGGTGCTTAGGGACATTATTATTGCGCCGACGGCGGGAGGCAAACTCACACCATAACTAGCCAAGACGCCCGCTGCCAACGGTATTGTTACGGTGTTGTAGCCGGCTGCCCACCAAAGGTTTTGAACCATTTTCGAATAGGTTTTGCGGGAAACGTCTATAAGCTTCACTACATCCCGCGGGTCGTTTCGGACGAGGATGATGTCGGCGCTTTCTATGGCTACGTCGGTTCCAGCGCCTATGGCTATGCCCACATCCGCCGTAACCAGTGCTGGAGCATCGTTAACGCCGTCTCCCACCATGGCCACCTTATAACCTTGCTCTTTCAGAAGCTTTATTTTCTCCGCTTTTTTGTCCGGCAAAACCCGGGCGAAGTAGTCATCTATGCCAAGTTCCCCGGCAACCCAATTGGCAACTTCTTCAGAATCGCCCGTAAGCATGTAAACCTTAACACCCCGCCTTTTCAGCGCTTTAACCGCCTCATAAGACTCTTCGCGTATCATATCGGCTAGTGCAAGGGCGCCGGCAAGCTTTCCATCAACAACTACAAAGACAACGGTTTTGCCTTGCTTCTGCAACTCCTTTATCTTTTGATCGTCAACCTTTATTTCCAGTTCTTCAAGGAGGTTTACGCTGCCAACGTAAACTTCCCTTTCTCCAACCTTCGCGTAGGCTCCCCTTCCGGGTAGGGCTCTAAACTCTATGGTTTGCGGAATTTGTAAACCCTTGTTTTTGGCATGTTCCACTATGGCTTTGGCTATGACATGCTCTGAGTTAAGCTCGACGGCGGCGGCCAACTGTAAAAGCTGGTTTTCCGGGATATAAGCTACAGTGTCGGTTACTCCGAAATTGCCAACCGTCAAGGTGCCAGTCTTATCAAAAACAACGGCGTTAACATCCTTAACCATTTCGAAGGCGCGTCTGTCCCTTATGAGGATGCCGTTTTTCGCCGTTATAGAAGTGGAAAGCGCCACAACAAGGGGGATTGCCAATCCTAAAGCATGGGGACAAGCGATAACAAGCACTGTTACAGCCCTTTCGAGGGCGACGTCTGAACTGGCGAGAAACGACCATGCTGCGAAGGCAATTATTCCAGCTGCAAGCGCCACATAGAATAGTAGGGCTGCAGCCTTGTTTGCCAAGTCTTGCGTTCTGGACCTGCTCTCTTGAGCTTGCCTAACAAGCTTTATCACCTGCGCCAGATATGTTTCTTCTCCGGTTCGCTCCACCCGCACTTTTAAAACGCCGTCGCCGTTTATGGCTCCGCCCACCACTTTTTCTCCGAAGGTTTTGCTTATCGGTTTAGACTCGCCTGTCAGCAGAGCCTCGTTGACGAAAGATTCACCCTCAACAACTACACCGTCGGATGGGATTTTCTCGCCGGGCCGAACCAACACCACGTCGCCTTTTCTAAGCTGGGCGGCTGGCACGTCTATGATTTCGCCGTTTTTGACTAGGTGGGCTGTTGTGGGCATTATGCGGACAAGCTCCTCCAAGGCCATGGAGGCTCCCATGACGCTTTTGGCTTCTATCCAATGGCCCAGCAGCATAACATCAATCAGGGTTGCCAGTTCCCAGAAGAAGTCTTTCCCGCCGATAAAGAAGACTGTTCCAAGCGAGTAGAACATGGCCACTGAAATAGCCATACCAATAAGCGTCATCATACCGGGCTGTTTGACCTTAACCTCTTGAACCAAGCCTTTTAGGAAAGGCCACCCGCCATAAAGATAGACGATTAGGGATAAAAGGGAAAGCGCCTCCTTCTGGTAGGGGAACTTCAGCCATTCAAGGCCGAACCACATTTGGATCATTTCGGAAAGAAGCAGAATGGGCACTGTTAGCGCTAGCGAAACCCAAAATCTTCGCTTAAACTCTTCCACATGGTGGGCGTGGTGATGATGACTGTGAGCGCTCAAAGGTTTTCACATCTCCATGGTTTTAGCCTTTAAGCCTCTCCAAAATTATCGCTGGGCAAATCTTTTTTACGCCTTCGATGGGGCCGATTTTTTCCGATATAAGCCTCGTAAGTTCTCGGCCGTCTTTTGTCCATATTTCCGTCATTATCATGTGGTCGCCTGTAGATGTTGCCACACAGCGGATTTCTTTAAACTCGCAGAGTTTTTGGGCAACCTCCAAAAGTTTCGGCGGATCCACATCTACGCCGACTATTGCAACCGTGTTTAACCCTATTTTCGCCGGGTCGATTTCCACAGTGAAACGTTTTATTACGCCCCGCTCTTTTAGGGCTTGAACCCTTTTTCGAATCGTTGATTCGCTTAGTTTTAGTTTTTGGGCTATATCCATGAACGGGAGCCTTCCATCTTCTTGGAGGAGCTTTAGGATTTTGTGGTCAAGTTCGTCTATTTCAGCAATTTTCTTTACCATTTTCGCACCTTCTATACGTTTTTTAGTCGAATTTTGTACGAAAAATATATAAGCATCGGTAGATAAAAGGATTACGGTGTACGAAAATCGAGGAGGAATAAAAACATGGAGAAAGTTGAAGAAAAACCGTTGCTGAGGCTTGGCGAGGTTGTCCCAGATTTTGAGGCGGTCACAACGCACGGCAAGATAAGGCTGTCGGACTTTAAGGGAAAATGGGTTATCCTATTTTCGCATCCAGCCGACTTCACGCCAGTATGCACAACAGAGTTTGTGGCTTTTGCCCAAATTTATCCGGAGCTTGTGAAACGCAATGTCCAGCTTATAGGATTAAGCATTGACAGCGTCTACTCCCACATTGCATGGGTTAGAACCATAAAGGAAAAGCTTGGCGTAGCCATACCGTTTCCAATAATAGCCGACTTGGACATGAAGGTTGCCAACCTTTTCGGCATGGTGCATCCCAAACAAAGCACGACGGCTGCTGTGCGCTGCGTCTTCGTGATAGACCCAGAAATGAAGCTTAGGGCAATGATATATTATCCGCTGAATGTTGGAAGGAACATGGATGAGATTTTGAGGCTTATCGACGCCTTGCAGACAGCCGACAAGCATAAGGTGGCTTTGCCCGCCAACTGGAGACCCGGCGATGCAGTTATCGTTCCAGCACCAGCAACTCAGGATGAGGCCGAGAAACGCTTGCAAGAGGGCTACGAGTGTGTTGACTGGTTCCTCTGCAAGAAAAAGCTCCCATAAACCCCTTTTTATAAAACATTGGAGGTGAAATTTTGGCGCAGAAACTTCGTTCCACAGCTAAGCTTGTGAAGGATTTGAGGATAGCCGTTGACAATGGAAGAGCCCACAGCGTATGCCTTGACCTACCGCCGGAACTTGGAACAGATATGGGTCCAACAGCCCTAGAGCTAGGCGTTATGAGCTATGCCGGATGTTTTGCCACAATTTTCGCTTTGATGGCTAAGAAAATGAGGGTTCAACTCAAAGACTTGGAAGTTAAACTTGAAGCCATAAAGTCCGACGAGGCTGGAACCGTGACGGAGGCGGCCTTCAACATAACAGTCAAAACAGACGCCCAAGAAGAAACCGTTCAAAGGCTTTTCAAACTAACGGTGGAAAACTGTCCGGTTGGCAAACTTTTCGAAAGGGCAGGCGTAAAAGTCAGCTACAACATTAAAACGGAAAAGTAGGAAGGATTAAGCCTTGGAAAAGTGGGAATGCACAATTTGCGGATACGTCTACGACCCGGAAGTTGGAGACCCAGAACACGGCGTAAAACCTGGAACACCATTTGAGGCGTTGCCTGAAAACTGGGTCTGTCCAATTTGCGGAGCCCCTAAAGACCAATTTGTTAAGAAAGAATAGAATTAATATTAAAAGGAGGGAAAATGTTATGGAGCAACCTAAACTATATGTTTTGCCACCGCTGCCCTACGGCTATGGAGACTTGCAGCCTTACATGTCAGAAGAACAGCTGAAAATCCACCACAGTAAGCATCACCAGGCTTACGTTAATGGGGCTAACGCCATACTCCAGCGACTGGACAAAGCGCGCAAAGAAAACTTGGACATTGACGTTAAGGCTACGCTTAAGGAGCTTTCCTGGAACGTGGCTGGACACTTGCTGCATTCGCTGTTTTGGGGAAACCTAGCACCGCCAAACAAGGGCGGAGGAAAACCCGGCGGAGTTTTAGCCGACAAAATAGCCAAAGAGTTTGGAAGTTTTGAGCGTTTTCAGAAGGAGTTTTCTCAGGCAGCCCTAAGCGTTGAAGGCTCTGGGTGGGCGGCTCTAACCCTTTGCAGGCAGACAGACCGCCTAATGCTGATGCAGGTGGAAAAACATAACATAAATGTCTATCCAATGTTCCGAATACTGATGGTTTTGGACGTTTTCGAACACGCCTACTACATAGACTACAAGAATGACAGAGCCAAATTCATTGAAGCTTTCTGGAAGATCGTCAACTGGGACGAGGTTGGTAGACGACTGCAAGAAGCGCTGAAATAACTTCATCTAATGGTGAACTCATCATGCCAAAAATTCTAGTCTTGTATTACAGTAGGACGGGGAACACGGAGAAGATGGCTAAGGCTGTGGCGGAGGGCGCAATGCTAGTCAGCGGCGTCGAAGTGGAATTAACATATCATGCGACGCCAGAACAGCTGAAAGAGTTTGACGCCATAGTTATAGGAACACCCACATACCACCATGACACAACTGTTGATATTAAAATGCTGTTCGAAGAGACTGCCGAGAAAAACATAGACTTGAAGGGTAAGGTTGGCGCGGCTTTCGGGTCTTATGGCTGGAGTGGAGAAGCACCACGCCTCGTCCTTGAAATCATGAAGAACAAGTTTGAAATGGACGTTACAGAACCCCCACTCTTGATAAAGTATGCGCCAGACACTGCTAGCTTGGAAAAGTGCAGAGAATTTGGAAGAAGGATTGCGGAGAGAGTTGCCCATAAATAGTTGCATAACAATTAAATGTGGGGGATGGTATGTCTTCTAAAAACGAGCTTTTGGATTTCATCAAGAAGCAGATAGTTGTTGAAAACGAGATCGTTGACTCCCTTAGCGAGGCTTTGAGAAGCATAGGAAACCCTTCAGTTAAAGGCGTGTTGAAGGGAATTTCGCTGGATTCTCTGAAGCATGCGGAAATGTATGATGCGGCCCTAAAGCTTTTGACGACGACTCCGCAAGCGCTTTCGCAGGAGCACCTTGACAAGCAGCGAAGCCTTGTGGAGAGGCATATTCGCATAGAAGCGGAGCTTATAAAGAAGATTAGCGACATGCTTCCAACCGTTGAGAATGAGAAGGTTAAGCTTCTCTTGAACGCCATACTGGCTGACGAGAGAAGGCATCATGAGCTTCTAAAAGAAGTTTTAGAAATCATTGTTAGAGGCGAAACCATAACTGAAGAAGATTGGTGGGACGTCCTCTGGAAAAATGTGCCGTTCCATGGCGCACCAGGCGGATAGCTCAAAACGCCTTTAGTTTCCATTTTTCTTTGTTGGTATTTTGGCAAGACTTTTAAATGGTTGGACATAAAATTGGAAGGGGGTGAAACGTTTGGTTTCTAAAAAGTTGTTGGAAATGTTGAACGATGCCATCGCAAGGGAGTTGCAGGTTTCCATCCAGTACATGTGGCAACATGTCCAATGGAGCGGTGTTAAAGGCTTCGCCATCCAAGGAGAGCTGGAAAAGGTGGCGATAACAGAAATGAAGCACGCCGAAGCTATTGCAGAAAGGCTTGTTTATCTAGGCGGGACACCCACAACAAAGCCAACCGAAATATTTGTTGGAAAAACCTTAAAGGAAATGATTGACCGCGACATAAAAGATGAGGAGAACGCCATAAACCTCTACAAGGAGATTATAGCCCAAGCCCGCAAAGAAAACGATACAACAACGGCCCACTTGTTCGAGGAAATCCTAGAGGACGAAGAGGAGCACCACGACCTATTCACAACCCTAGCAGAAGAACTATAATGCAATTAAGCCATCTCTAAACCACACAATTTTCTTTACACATTTTCAGCCGTCTTTGTTTAAAGCTGCCTGCTGATTTTCTGCATATCTACCATTAGCGGATGCTCTGAAAAACTAGAGAGGGAGGAGAGAAAAATACGCTGTGAAATTGCCCATTTTCTCCATCCTACACCACAAAAGTTTAATGCAGTGCCCCAGATTAAAAGGCGACAATTCAAACAGAACAGGAGATAGGAAGGCATGCTATCTCAAATTCCCATCAAAATTGAGAAAGTTGAAAAGAAGCTTTTAGACCGTGAAATCTTGAGGGCTGCCATAATCGCCGAGTTGGACGCCGTAAACCTTTACGAGCAGCTGGCAGCCGTAACCAGCAACGAAAACATTAGAAAAGTGCTTTTAGAAGTCGCCAGAGAAGAAAAAACTCATGTCGGCGAGTTCCAAGCACTACTCTTAAAGGAAGACGTGGAACAAGTTCAAGAACTGGAGAAGGGCAAAAAGGAAGTTAAAGAGCTAACAGAATAAGGCAACATCAACACAGCAACCCTTTTATTTTTTCTATACAACATGCTAAAACAATAAGTGGTTAAAATGGTGTGGCAACAACTAACCCAAATCCTCCCGCAAATTTTAATTGGCGCCGCAAAACCAGAATGGCACTGGGGAATACGTGAGGCCTTAACCATACTATCTGCCCTAATCCTGTTCTTCGTTGAATTGCTTGTTTTGACAGTTGTCCTCTACCTTGCAGGGCTAATTGTGGTGGGAAAGAAACGCGCACTGCTTTCAGACGCTTTCATAATAGCACTGCTTGGAACAGCATTGTCAACATTGTTCGTCATTTTCTTGCCAAACTGGATAGCAATACTTCTCATTGTTATTGTTTGGCTAATATTGATAAAACGTCTATACGAAACTGGGTGGCTGGGCGCAATAGCTGTTGGCATATTGGCAATAGTAATTTACTTGGCTATTCTAGTGCTTATCGCCATAATTTTCGGAACCCTAGCAGTAATAATTAAGTGGCTCACCTCCATACTGGTTTAGGCAGTATCTAAACGAGGTTCCACTCATTGCCAGAATCTTGGAAACGCATAGCCTTGCTGGGTTTAGCCTTCCTCGCCCTTTTATTCCTCTCATCCTACGAAAACACTGTTTTCTTTAATCTACTCTTGAGGGATGTTCTCCAAAACCAGTTTTTAGCTGTTGGAATGCTGTTTCTGCACAATGTTCTCGTAGTCTCGCTCATTCTTCTCGGCATGAGCTTTTACGTAAGCCTCGTCAACGCCGGCTTTTTCAAGAGGGAAAAATACTCGAACATAGTGTTAGAGCATCCGCAAACCTTCGCCTTAACCTTCACCCTTGTGGTGGTTTTCATGAGCATACTGCGGGGATGCACCCTAATTTATGGTGGAGTTAGCCTCGAAGCGCTGCCAACAATACTGTTGATAAGCACACCAGTCGGCATTGTTGAAGGCTACGGCATCTACATAACAATCAAAAAGACACTGAGCCAAACATTGAAAACTTGGGATTTAGCCCGCATTTACGGAGTTTTCCTAGTCGCAGCCATAATGGAAGTAGCCTTCATAAACATCCTAATAACGGTTTTAAAACTCGCCGCCTAAACCGGAAACTGCGCCTTCAGTTTCCCGAAGTTTTTCTCTTAACTCCCTTATAAGCCTACTAAGTTTTGGACTAAGCCTAACTGGGTATTTGGCGGCACCCCTAAGGCGCTTATACTTTTCCGGAAGTTTCTCAAGATTGTCTAAAGCCCTTTTCCTAATCTCTTCAAGCGAAGGCAAATCATAAACAATTTTGCCCTTCTCCATAACCTTAACCAGCAGAGGCTCTCCATTGATTTTCTCGTCCTCTAAGGCTATGACATCCTTAACGAAGTTGCCCTTGTCGTCTAAAAACCTGAAAACCTGTTTTCTGCCGGGAAGCGTGGCTTTCCCCTCGCTAAGCTTCATTATCGGATAGAAATTGCCCTCTGCATCCGATTTTTCGCACAACTTATAAATGATGTCCACGTAAGGCCTGTCAGCAGAAGTCCCCATCCTTGTACCAACGCCAAAGGCGTCGATTTTTGCCCCCTTGTTTAGCAGTTCCTCTATTCTATACTCGTCGAGGTCTCCGCTGGCGAAAATCTGCACATAGCTAAGCCCATTTTTGTCAAGCATTTTCCTAACTTTTTGGCTTATCTCAACAAGGTCTCCGCTGTCGATACGCACGCCCCGAAGCTTGAACCCTTGTTTTTCAAGTTCTTTGGCAACTTTTATGGCGTTCTCCGCGCCCTTAATATTGTCAAAAGTGTCGATCAAAAGCGTTGATTTGTCCGGAAATGTTTTGGCAAAAGCCCTAAAAGATTCTAGTTCGTTGCTGAAGAACATGACGAAGGAGTGCGCCATGGTTCCAAAAACTGGTATGCCATAAACCATCCCCGCCAAAACATTGGATGTGCCATTGCATCCACCTATATAGCTTGCCCTTGCAACTTTCATGCCGGCATCTGTCCCATGCTCCCTTCTTAAGCCAAACTCGATAACTGTTCTGCCCTTAGCCGCATAAACAACTCTGGACGCTTTGGTTGCGATGGTTGTCTGAAGGTTAATGGTGTTTAAAGCGAAGGTTTCTATCAGCTGAGCCTCAATAATTGGGGCAGTAACCCTTATCAAGGGCTCGTTTGGAAAAACCACCGTGCCCTCTGGAACAGCCCAAACATCACCGGTGAAGCGGAAATTCCTCAAATAGTCGAGAAATTCGTCTTTAAACCCTAGGTTTTTCAAGAATTTTATGTGCTTTTCAGCGAACCTCATCCTTTCAAGGAAAAGCAAAACCTGTTCTAAACCAGCGAAAAGGAAATATGAACGGTTGGGAGGCAGACGCCTAATGAAAAGGTCGAAGGTTGCAGGTTCAAATTTTTTATGGTCAAAGTAGCTGGCGCACATGGTAAGCTCATATAGGTCTGTGAGCATGCTCATGTTCTGTTCGTTGACGAAGCTCAACGTGCCTTTCATAGGCGTTCACTTGCTGCAGCAAACTATTATCTTTTTCCTATCCGGGGAACGGACAAGTCTTGGTTGGGCACCCTCCAGCATATTCCGATTCCGCCGTCACGAAAGTCTTTTCGGCGGTCTTCACCTCACCAATGTAAAGTACTTGCTCCGGCTTGCTTCCATAACGGAACACTGTTATGCCTTTACACTTTAACCGCCAAGCCAGCTCAAACACTTTTCGGACATCCTCAACAGTAGCCTCAAAAGGCATGTTAACAGTCTTTGAAACAGCGTTATCCGTATATTTCTGGAAAGCCGCCTGCATCTGCACATGCCACTCCGGCGAAATATCCAAGGCTGTTACAAACACTTTTCGGACATCTTCTGGAACCTTGCCAATTTTCTGTACAGACCCAGTTTTTGCGATTTCCTCTAGAAGTTTTGCATCGTAAAAACCTCTTTCTTTAGCCACAATTTCGAACAGCGGGTTTGTTTCAAAAAGCCTTGTGCCGTCTAAGACATTTCTTATGAAGGATATTGCGAATAGTGGCTCAATGCCAGAAGAGCAGCCGGCAATTATGCTTATGCTGCCTGTCGGCGCTATGGTTGTGACAGTAGCGTTTCTCATGGCCTTATACTTGTCTTTCCAGATGCTTCTATCAAAGTTTGGAAATGAACCGCGTTTCTCGGCAATCTCTTCAGACTTTCGATGGGCTTCTTCATCGATGAACTTCATAAGTTTTTCAGCCAATTCAAGGGCTTTCTCAGAATCGTAGGGAATTCCAAGCTTTATGAGCATGTCGGCAAACCCCATAACGCCTAAGCCTATCTTCCTATTTGCCTTCGTAACCTTCTCAATCTCCTTCAAAGGATACTTGTTGGCGTCTATAACGTTGTCCAAGAAGTGGACGGCGTTCCGCACAGTTTCTCTAAGCTTATCCCAATTAATCTTTCCATCCTCAACCATGCGGGAAAGGTTGATTGAACCAAGATTACATGACTCGTAAGGCAGTAGAGGCTGCTCACCACAAGGGTTTGTTGCCTCTATCCGACCAACCTCTGGTGTAGGATTATGCCTATTCACCTCATCTATGAATACGACGCCGGGGTCTCCGCTTGCCCAAGCAGACCGAGCCATCAAATTCCAAACTTCTCTGGCTTTAAGCTTGCCTGTTTTCTCTTTGCTTCTTGGGTTGATAAGCCAGTATTCACCATCCTCCTCCACATTTTTCATGAAATCGTCGGTTACAGCAACTGAAATGTTGAAGTTTGAAAGGAAGCCGGGCTTTTGCTTCGCTGTAATAAACTCTAATATGTCTGGGTGGTCGACGCGCAGAATCCCCATCATGGCACCGCGCCTTTTGCCGCCAGCCTTTATGACTTCGGTGGCCACGTCGAAAACCCGCATGAAACTGACTGGCCCGGAGGCCACGCCTTTTGTGGACATGACTATGTCGCCTTTAGGCCTAAGCTTTGAAAAGTCGAAGCCCACTCCGCCGCCGCTTTTCTCTATTAAGGCCATGTTTTTCACTGCAGCGAATATGCTGTCCAAAGAGTCTTCAATCGGCAAGACAAAACACGCGGAAAGTTGTCCAAGCCTTGTTCCAGCATTAAAAAGCGTCGGCGAGTTTGGCAGAAACTCAAGCCTCGCCATCATTCTGTAGAAGGTTTCCTCGCTTTCCTTCGGGTTTTCGCCATATTTTTTGTCAACCCTTGCTATGGCCTTCGCAACCCTTCTAAACATTTGGGCTGGGTCTTCAATTATCCGTTCATTCTCATCCTTCAATAAGTAGCGTTTCTTCAAAACTTCAAGGGCGTTAACCGTAAGCTTTGGCTCCTCAATGCCAAGCTGAGCCCTAAGTCGCCTAATCTCCTCCTTCTTCCTTCTATAGGCTTGGTATTCGGCGGCTACCTCCTCGAAGCCGTTTTTCCTCAAAACTTCTATTACTGTGTCCTGGACGTCTTCAACCGATGGAACTTTCTCCCTAAACCTTTCCTCCAGAAGGCTTACAACCTCTCGTGTCAACCTTTCGGCTTTTTCGCCGTTTTCGAGTTTTACAGCTACAAAAGCCTTGTGGATGGCGTTTTTAATCCTTTCAGGGTTAAAGTCGACTGTTCGGCCGTCTCTTTTCCTAATTTTGGTTATTGGCATGGCTTTTCAATAGAAAAGGAAACCGTTTTAAGATATAAAGCATGTTCTAAAGTATAGCCTTAAATAGC
>Ga0123519_10003995_pt1 | contig 24150 bp, 13 predicted proteins | sample YelNatPaOPRAMG02_FD_87396 | JGI IMG/M metagenome (GOLD analysis project Ga0123519, IMG submission 87396) | Hot spring microbial communities from Yellowstone National Park - Yellowstone National Park OP-RAMG-02 (version 2) | ecosystem: Environmental > Aquatic > Thermal springs > Hot (42-90C) ...
GACATGAAGCAAGTAATCCAAAAAGTTTAAGCAACGATATTATTGTTGATTTACATGTCGATCATTTGAATAATTTATGGATTGGAACCTTTTATGGTGGATTAAATTTTTTTGATGGTAAAATTTTTAAGCATTATAAGCATAACCCAAATGATCCACGAAGTATATCAGATAACAGAGTATGGTGTGTATATGAAGATAGAGATTATAATATTTGGGTTGGTACTTTAGGCGGAGGATTAGATTTATTTGACCGTGAAAAAAACATATTTTATCATTATAAGGCAGGTCAGGTAAATTCAGTACATTCAAATTATATAATAAATATTATTGAAGATAAAGATAAAAATATATGGATTGGGACAGCCGAAGGTCTTGATGTATTAGATAAAAAAACCGGCAGATTTATTAATTATGTTCATGAAGAAGCTAATCCAAATAGTTTAAGTAACAATAATATTACCACTCTTAAAGAAGATAGTTATGGTAATATTTGGATTGGTACACGCGAAGGATTAAACAAATATAACAGACAAAAGAATAATTTTTTAGTTATAAGACAACCATTATATAACTTACCCGATAATGCAATTATGGCAATACTTGAAGACAGCCGTCATAATTTATGGATAAGTACTATGAACGGAATTACTAATATGATTATTCATAACAGAGACACAGAGAAAGAAACCTATATTTTCAGAAATTATGATGAAGCTGACGGTCTTCAGGGTAGGGAATTCAACGTCAATTCTGCTATTCAGACTAAATTTGGCGAATTGATTTTTGGTGGGTCAAACGGATATAATCTTTTTGTTCCGGAAATGATAAAAGAAAACAAAAGAATTCCCGAAGTAATTATTACTGACCTTAAAATAATGAATGAAAGCGTAAAAGTTAACGAAAAAATTCATGGAAGAGTAATATTAAAAAACTCAGTTAGTATAACCAAAGAAGTTGTATTAAAATACTCTGAAAATATGTTTTCGATCGAGTTTACAGCTTTTAATTATTTTCATGCCGAAAAAAATATGTTCAAATATATACTCGAAGGTTTTAATAATGAATGGATTTATACAGATGGGAAAACCCGAAAGGCCACATACACAAACCTTGATCCGGGAAAATATACTTTCAGAGTATTAGCCTCAAACAATGATGGATATTGGAATACCAATGGTGCAAGTTTAACAATTATAATTCAGCCGCCATTTTGGAGAACAAATTTTGCAATTATTTTATATATTTTAACTATTGCAGGGATATTATTATTATTAAGGGCTTTTATAATCGAAAAAGAAAGAATAAAGTATAAAGTACATCAGCAAAAACTCGAATCGGAAAAACAACATGAAATTGATAATCAAAAACTAAAAATAATAACAAATATAAGCCATGAATTTAAAACACCTTTAACTTTAATACTTGCTGCACTTGAAAATGTTCAGAGAGACTCAAGACTAAGTAATCAGAAAATAAATTATCAGGTTATCTTCCGAAATGCAAAAAGGCTGTTAAACCTTGTCAATCAATTGCTCGACTTTAGAAAATTATCGGCAAAAAGTATGGAATTAAATCTTTCACTTGGTGATATTGTTGATTTTATTAAATCTGTTTCTGAATCATTTATTGATTTGGCAGAAAAAAAGAATATTTCATTCGAATTCAAAACAAATACTGATGAATTATATACATTTTTTGACCATGATAAAATTGAAAAAGTAATTTTTAATTTGTTGTCAAATGCATATAAATTCACACCCGAAAATGGTAAAGTTGCAGTCGAAATCAATTCAATTATTTCAGAAAATATTAATGTTTCTTCAAAAGATGCGGCAAATAATAATTGGATTGAAATTAAGGTAAAAGATACAGGAATAGGCATATCACCTGATAAGCATGAAAAAATATTTGAAGAATTTTTTCAGGATATACCTCCCGATACAATTACTAATCATGGTACAGGAATTGGTCTGGCTATGGTAAAAGAATATATTACACTACACGGAGGAAGCATTAAAGTTGAAAGTGAACCGGAAAAAGGTAGTTGTTTTATTATTCTTTTACCTGTTATAAGAGAAATGAGTGAAGATGTGGACGAAGAACAAAAAGAAACCGAAACTGAAGAAATAACAGATAATGACAATATTTCAATTTCTACACCACTGGTATTACTTGTTGAGGATAATGATGAATTTCGCTCATATTTAAAGGATAGCTTAAAAAAACATTACAAGATTGAGGAAGCCCAAAATGGTAAAATAGCGTGGAAAATGATGCTCGATAATTTGCCCGACCTTGTTGTTAGCGATATAATGATGCCTGTAATGGATGGAATTGAATTATGTAAAAAAATAAAAAGCGACCGGCGTACTTCGCAAATACCTGTAATATTACTTACAGCAAAATCGACCATAAGCGAAAAAATTGAGGGCTACGAAACAGGTGCCGATGATTATATTACGAAACCATTTAGTTTTGAAATTCTTGAATCAAGAATTTTTAATCTAATTCAGCAAAGAAAAAAACTTCTGGATAATTTAAGGCGACAAATTGAAATTAAACCGAGTGATATTGAGATTACTTCTGTTGATGAAAAATTAATATTTAAAACTATATCTATAATCGAAAAAAACATGTCGAATCCCGATTTTTCGGTTGAGGAATTAAGCAGAGATATAGGGATGAGCCGTGTAAATTTATACAAAAAACTTGTTTCATTAACAGGAAAAACTCCAATTGAATTTATACGAACAATAAGACTTAAAAGAGCAGCTCAGTTACTTGAAAAAAGTCAACTCTCGGTTTCAGAAATAGCTTATCAGGTTGGGTTTAATAATCCAAAATATTTTGCACGATATTTTAAAGATGAATTTAAAATATTGCCTTCACAATATGCAAAAAATGCTAAAGATAAAGATAAGATTTAAGCACTCTTGGGTGGAAGACCGGATTCGAACCGGCGGCCTTCAGAGCCACAATCTGACGCTCTAACCAACTGAGCTACAACCACCATATAAAAAAGTGTGCAAATATAATATTTTATTGTAATTTCAGCAATAGAATTATTTTTTTAAAATTTATATAGTCTAAAATATAATGTTATTTCAAATTTTTTCATTTTTTTAATACCACTTATAGATTTTGCAGCAAACTGAACTTTCTAATAGTGATTTGGTAAAAGCATAAAATATTTATAAAAAACCATTAATATTCAAAATATTATTCTATCGGATAATAAGCTTATTAGTATATTTATTATCTGATGTAGTTAATTCGATAAAATAAAGACCCGGGCTATAACTTTTGGCTGACAAATAAAATTTTTTGATTTCATTTTTATTAACATAACCTTTATATATAATAGATTTTATTCCAACTTCATTTATTAGTGACAAAATAACAAAATCATTTTTGTCAGCAGTAAAAGATATAAATCCATAATTAGCAATAGGATTTGGTTCGACTGATAATTCAATAGACTTGGCCAAATTATTATTAATTTTTGAAATAAGTCTAAAACTTGCTATAATATTAATATCGGAGTCCATTGAAATTTCTATATATTTATTTTCACTATTTACTGATCCTGCAAAACCACAAAAATCATAATCAGCATTATTAATTGCCGTAATAGTAACTTTTGTGCCTTGCTCATATATTCCATCAGATGGATTAACAGTAATATTTCCGCCCTCAGGAGGATTGATACTAACATTTAATGAATATTTCGAAATGGCTTTAATTAAAAAATAATTTGAATATGCCGTTTGCCCTTCAGAATTAAATGCTTTAATACGATAAGTATATGTAACACCAGATAAATAATTAGTATCAATAAATGAAACAGAATTAGGCGAAAGTGTTGCTATAGTTATATAATTTTCTGAATCGGATTTTCTTTCTAAATAAAAACCTGCTTCATTATTTGAATTGTCAAGCCATGATAAAATTATTTGTTTATTATTATATTTAGCCGATAAAGAACTTGGGGCGAAAATAATTTCTGATGATTGACAATCGGCAGGAGATAATGAGGCTGAACTTGCAGTAAGTCTTAATTGGTCAAGATTTGGACCTCCGCCACTGTTTATTGCAACAAAGCTTAATTTATTATTTCCTTTTTTTAACTTAACATTAACACTTACTGAATCCCATGTTGTAAATGACCCGGTTGGAGGAAAATCTATTTGAGAAATTTCTAAACTTCCATTAATAAATAATTGCATTGGACGACTATCAGTTTTACCATGAGCATATCTTATTGTTAAATTACATGTTACACTATCAGTAGCCTCAACAGCTTTTTCGACTTTTGAACCTACTGCATTGGTCAAATCAGCAAAACCGGTACCTAAATAACCTGCGTGTTCAGTTTCGATTGTACCAGAAAGAGAACAATTATTTTCTTCAAATTGCAGAATAATTTCTTTAGTCGGTATTTTGTGAAAATTTGCAATAATATTAGTATGTTTTGAAATAGTTAGTTCAAGAGGATTTTGTGAAGAAACTGTATCTCCTTCCCATCTGTCAAATATATAATTTGCTGATGGAGAGGCAGTAAGTGTGATAATTGTACCTTTTGTATATAAGTTTAATTCGGGACTTATTGAAATATATCCCGAACCCTTTATAGAATAAGTCAAAGAAACTTTATCGGTAGTAAAGACTGCATTTATTTTTTTATTATTATTCATTACTATATTCAGGGTAGAAACATTAGAAATAGTATCCCCGTTCCAGGTTTGAAAATTCCATTCATTTAATGGTATTGCAGTAATTTTTACAATGTCACCACTATCATAAAAAGCTTTCTGAGGTTCAATAATTATGCTTCCACCTCGATTATTTTCGATTGAAACAGAAAGTAAATATTTTTTAATAATTGGTAGTACTCCTGATTCAAATGCTCCGATATCAGGAGCCTTACCTGAATAAGAAATATCTTTAACAATTGTACCTGCATCAATAAGCTTACTTTCATTTTTCAGATACAGAAATCCATTAATAAAAGGTGATTCATTCGGACCCGGCACCAGAGAGATAAAATCGGCATCAGTAACTACAATAGGCTGTATAGGTTTATCAACACACCATATATTACTTCCACCATCGACGCCAATAATTTTATCATTTGAAGTACTTTTATAAGATAAGTTATTGTTGAAAATACTTGAACCTGCTTCGAAAGAATAATTTCGTTGACTATTTTTATATGCAGTGCAATTAGTAATTTCAATTGCCCCCAAATTTTTATTATAAGTAAAACCATGTTTACCATTATTAAAAGCAACACATCTCCGTAAAACATGGTTAACACTAATGTTTTCGCCTCCTAATTTAAAACCATTTTTATCACCATTACCAGAAGTACTTCCATCTGTAAGTATTCCGTTATCATGAGCAACGCAATTAATAAATGTTACTGCTCCTATTGGTCCGGTTGCGCCTTTTGTGTATAAATCGTATCCATCATCAATATTATGATGTGAAATACAACCAATAAAAACATTACCAACGCCACAGGTAAGTTTTGGAGCAAAACCATCAGCATCTTCACAATCAGGATCGGCATTATCATAAGATTCACAGTAAAGTATAAGGTTATACGAAGGCCAGTCATTTATATTATTAAGTGATGATAATCGACGACTTAATTGTAAACCCGAGTCACGATTTTTTCTGAAAATACAATTTTCAATTATATTATAATTACCTGCAAGTAACATTCCGTTATCACCAGCATTTTCGATGATTATATTTTTAAAATGCCAATAATTTCCAAAAAGATGGACACCGCGATTATTATCAGCTGTTACTAATAAAGAAAAATTTAATATTACGGTTTCGTTATTATAGGCAAAAATGTGCTTTTTGGCACTTTCTGTTCCGTTATTGCCATAATTTATAGTTATTGTAGCCGGTTCATTGTATGTACCTCCTCTTAAAAATATAGTATCACCCGGTTGAATTAAATCAATTGCTTTTTGTAATGACTTAAAAGGGTTATCAATTGTACCTGTATATAAATCATTTCCTTGGGTGGAAACAAAATATTCTTTCCCGGCAACTTTAAATAATATTGAAAAAGTAAGAATTAATAATGGAAATATTTTTTTCATTTTTTGTAATTTATAATTATTATAAAGTTAATATTATATGATTAATATTTCAATACTTTGGACTAAAAAAAATTATTTTTAAAGCTTCAAAACAGCTAAAAAAGCTTGCTGAGGGACTTCAACGTTGCCGACCTGCCTCATTCGTTTTTTTCCTTTCTTTTGTTTTTCAAGAAGTTTACGTTTTCGGGTTATATCACCTCCGTAGCATTTGGCAGTTACATCTTTACGAACAGGTTTTATAGTTTCGCGAGCAATAATTTTTGCTCCAATTGCTGCCTGTATAGCTATTTCGAACTGCTGTCGTGGAATCAATTCCTTAAGTTTGACACACATTCGGCGGCCGAAATCATAAGCATAGTCACGGTGTATAAGCGTTGACAATGCATCAACCATTTCACCATTGAGCAATATATCAAGCCTTACAAGATTTGCCTGCTGATAGCCAGAATAAAAATAATCAAATGAAGCGTAACCTCTTGATATACTTTTTAATTTATCGTACAAATCAAATACAATTTCACTGAGAGGCATATCAAATGTAATTTCAACTCTGTCGGTAGTTAAAAAAATCTGACTTTTAAGCTTACCTCTTTTATCAATACAAAGTTTCATTACTGCTCCGATAAATTCGGTTTTTGTAATAATTTGTGCAGTAATATATGGTTCTTCGATATAATCTATTAAAGTAGCATCGGGCAAACCTGATGGATTGTGTACGTCGATAACTTCTCCTTTTGTGGTATATACCTTATAAGAAACATTAGGTACAGTTGATATAACACTCATATTAAATTCACGGTCGAGCCTTTCCTGAACAATTTCCATATGCAAAAGCCCAAGAAAACCGCATCGGAAACCAAAACCAAGTGCAACTGACGATTCGGGCGTAAATGAAAGGGATGCATCATTAAGATGAAGTTTTTCGAGGGAATCTCTAAGTTCTTCATATTCATCAGGATCTGTCGGATATAGACCTGCAAAAACCATTGGTTTTACATCCGAAAATCCCTCTATTGCCTTATCGCAAGGGTTATCGAAATGGGTAATGGTATCGCCTACTTTAACTTCGCGCGAAGTCTTTATTCCTGAAATAATATATCCGACATTACCAGCCTTTAATTCATTTACAGGAATCTGATTTAATCGTAAAATTCCGATTTCGTCGGCAATGTAGTCTTTGCCTGTATTAAAAAATTTGACATGATCATTAACTCTTAGTGTGCCGTTAACAATCCTGAAATATGCAATTATTCCGCGAAAAGCATTAAAAACTGAATCGAAAATGAGTGCCTGTAAAGGTTTATCAGGATCGCCTTTAGGGGGGGGTATTCTATTTATTATAGCATCCAAAATTTTTTCAACGCCCATGCCAGTGCGAGCACTAGCTTCGATTATCTCTTCACGTTTACAACCAATTAAATCAACAATCTGATCTTTAACATCTTCGGGCATTGCATTGGCCATATCCATTTTGTTAAGCACTGGTATGACTTCGAGATTATATTCAATTGCTTTGTATAAATTAGAAATTGTTTGTGCCTGAATACCTTGCGTTGCATCAATCACAAGTAATGCTCCTTCGCAAGCCGAAATAGCCCTCGAAACCTCATACGAAAAGTCAACATGTCCTGGTGTATCTATCAAATTAAGTATGTATTGTTTATCTTCTTTTTTATAAACCATTTGTATTGCATGACTTTTAATCGTAATACCTCTTTCCCTCTCCAGGTCCATATTATCAAGCACCTGATCCTGTAACTGTCGTTCATTCAATGTATGAGTCATCTCAAGAAGCCTGTCAGCTAAAGTACTTTTCCCATGATCTATATGTGCTATTATGCAAAAATTACGAATATTGTCCATACTATTATAATAAAATCGGTTACAAAGATATTCAACCAAATGAAATATAATGAAAATAAAAAGCTAAAAATATTTTAGTATTTTTGAATAATTGTTTTGTCTTATTTAAACTTAAATATTGCATAAAACAAAAAAATAAAAATATTTATATATTATGCCTGCTAAAATACGTCATAGAAAAAAATAAAATAATGAAGAAGTTAGGATTTACAGTTTTGTTAATTTATATTTTTTCATTTCTTACAGGGCAATCTGGTGAAAAGGTTCAGGTAACAGGCCTTATTAAAAATGCAATAACAAAAGAACCTGTGAACTTTGTTAATATTATTATAAATGAAAAATTAGGAACTTCAAGTGATAATATTGGCCGATTTTCGATAATTACAAAGAAAAATGATACAATACTTTTTTAAGCAGTTGGTTTTAAAAAACAAATTTACAGAGTACCCGATACTACTGATGAAAAAATCATATATTTAGATGTTATGATGTTACCTGATACTATATCAATACGTTCTGTTGATATTTATCCTTGGGCTACCTATGAAGATTTTAAAATGGCTTTTTTAAATTTACGTTTACCCGACGATGAAATAAAAAATGCTGAAAAAAATATTGAAATAGTTAAAAATAATTTACGACACGACCAGAAGCCAGATGCTTCAATAAGTTATAAAAATGCAATAAAAAATTATAATGAAGCTGCTTTTAACAAAGGTATATTATATCCTACCAATAGTTTACTTAATCCATTTGCATGGTACCGGTTTTTTCAGGCTATTAAAAATGGCGATTTTAAACAAAAAGAATAAACATTTATTTTTCTATTTTTTCTTAAAAACAATATATTTTCTTTGTAAAAGTTTTAAATGAAAAAACATCAATGTTATTAAAAAAAACGCTATTACTTTTATTATTATTTAATTTCATAATATATAAAATATATTCTCAAGGAATGGTATCGGTATATGGCAGAATTACAGATTCTGAATCATATCCTATTTCACTTGTAAATATAAGTGTTCCCGATTACAATATTGGTACAGTAAGTGATAAATACGGTAATTATGAAATAAAAATTCCTTTTAACAAGAAGACACTCATTGTTTATTCATGTGTTGGTTACAAACAATTCAAATATGAATATTTTCCGACGGATGAACAAAAAATAAAAGTTGATATAGTATTATACACTGAAGCACAGGAAATTGAAGAGATATCAATTACTTCGAGAAAAGATAACACTAGTAATTACGTGCGTATAGATTCAAAAGCATTTGACTTTTTACCTAATACTTCAGGTAATATTGAAACAATAATAAAAACATTACCTGGGGTAAAATCAGGAAATGAGCTTTCGTCACAATATTCGGTACGTGGAGGAAATTATGACGAAAATCTTGTATATGTTAACGGAATTGAAGTTTATCGACCCTTATTAGTTAAATCGGGACAACAAGAAGGTTTAAGCTTTATAAACTCAGATTTGGTCAGCTCGATAAAATTTTCAGCTGGAGGATTTGAAGCCAGATATGGCGATAAAATGTCGTCGGTACTCGATATACAATATAAAAAACCAACATCTCAGGCCGCATCATTTTCAGCAAGTCTTTTAGGTGCAACGGCACATTTTGAAGGGATTTCAGAAAATAAAAAATTTACTCATATTACAGGTATAAGATATAAAGCTAATCAATACCTTCTTAAAAGCCTCGACACCAAAGGCGAATACAAACCTAAATTTGGTGATTTTCAGACATATTTAACTTATCATTTTAATGATAAAACCGAAATAAGTTTTCTTGGAAATATTTCTCAAAATATATACTTTTTTATTCCGGAATTCGAAAAAACATCTTTTGGTACTTTTGGTAATCCTTTGCAATTAAATATATACTATGACGGAAAAGAACTTGATAAATTCAATACATATTTCGGAGCAGTTAATCTTAATTTAAAACCCAATGATAACCTTATACTCAATTTTACCGCCTCATTGTTTAAAACCGACGAGCAAGAAACTTATGATATTCAGGGTCAATATTTTATAAATTATCTTAATACCCGAATAGAAGACCGTACTTCGGACAGCCTTGCGAATATTGGTATAGGAACATTTTTAAATCATGCACGCAACTATCTTAATGCTAAGGTTTTAGCTATTTGTCATAATGGAATATTTATTTCGGAAAATAAAAAAACATATTGGGGAATACAATATCAAACCGAAAACATATCAGACGAGATTAACGAATGGCGGATGGTTGATTCGGCCGGATACTCAATACCATATCCAAATCCTTTTACCCGATCGCAAATTCAACTTGAAGAACAATTCAATAATAAAAGTAATATGAATAATTACCGTTTAATGAGCTACGTACAAAATGTATATTCGATAAATGAAGAAAAATACAATATTGATCTTATCATTGGTACACGTTTTCATTATTGGTCATTTAACAAAGAAGTATTATTTAGTCCCAGAGCATCAATTTCATTTAAACCTGAATGGAAAAGAGATATAATATTTTATTTTTCAACGGGTATTTACTATCAACCCCCATTTTTTAAAGAGATACGGGATTCGAAAGGAAATATAAATTATAATATTAAGGCACAAAGAGCTGTTCATTATGTTTTAACTGCCGATTATCTATTTTCATTATGGAACAGGCCTTTTAAATGGGTAACCGAAGTTTATTACAAATCTCTTGACAATATTATTCCATACAAAATTAATAATCTTCAAATAAAATATTCGGCAAAAAACAATGCCGTGGGATTTGCCCATGGAATTGATATAAAGATAAACGGGGAATTTGTTAAAGGAATGGAATCATGGGCAAGCATTTCACTTATGCGTACAAAAGAAGACATCATTAACGACTATTATTATAATGATTCAATGCAACTTATTAAACCAGGATATTACAGACGCCCAACTGATCAACTTTTCAGTTTCAATTTATTTTTTCAGGATTATTTACCTAATAATCCTTCATATAAAGCAAGTGTAAATTTTGTTTTTGGCACGCGAATGCCTTTTACTTCGACAAATTCAGAACGATATGACGAAGGAGTTCAGGCTAATCTTAAAGCCTATAAAAGAGTTGATATAGGCTTTTCAAAAATTCTTAAACGTGAAAATAAAATTTATGATAATAAATATTTAGACAAAATTAAAAGTGCCTGGCTAAGTGTAGAAATATTTAATCTGTTTGGAATAAAAAACGAAGCCTCATTGAGTTGGATTAAAACATTATCCGATCGTTCGGGCAGTGTAAAAGAATTTATTGTACCAAATCATTTGACAGGAAGACTTTTTAATTTAAAATTGAGTGTGAAATTGTAAAATGAAACAATTTTTTAAAAATCAGGTTAAACTTATTTGAAAAAATTTAAATATAAATGGAAATAAAAGGATTATCAGTAAAAACAATTCCCGAATTTATTAATGAACAATTCAAAGACAGGTATACCGAATGGTTTAATGCTTTGCCTGCAGGTTCTCAATCAATATTCGGTGATTTAATTTTGACTAATAAATGGTACCCAATTTCAGATGCATTAATATCGCCAATTAAAACCGTAGCAAAAGTATTTTATGGCGGTGATGAAAAAACTGCCGCATGGTATATGGGCCGTCAATCGGCCGAATTTGCTTTAAAAGGCATTTATAAAATTTATGTCAAAATTGGAAATCCTTTACATATTATTGACAGGGCAAGCCGTATAATGGCAGCGTATTTTAATCCCTCCGAAATAGAAGTTGTTAAAAAAGAAAAATCAGGAATAATAGTTCATATTACTTTGTTCCCAGAGCCTGATATTATTGTTGATTATAATATTGCCGGATGGATTGAAAGAGCTTTAGAAATATCGGGATGTAAAAACATTAAAATCGAAATACCCAAATCATTAGCATTAAAGAATGAAGTTACTGAATTTAAAATATCCTGGGCATTATAACTTAAATTATTGCGTTTATTAAAGACTCGTAAGCATCCTTTTTGCCATAATAAACAGCTTTTTTCAGATTATTAATCCATAGCTTAACATTTTCTGAATGATCAGAATTAATTTCTTCAATAATTTTATTAATAAAAGTAACTTCATAAAATTTTATATTTTTTAATTTCTGACAAAATGGAGCTAAATAAGTTATTTCATCGGCTTTAAGATTACTATAACTTTCAAAAACCTCAGCTTCAAAAGTCAGCAAATCGAAAGCAACCTCTTCGTACAGAGGTAAAGTAAACCAGAATATCGAACCTTTATCACGATTACTTTCTACTCCTATTTCACCATTATGAGCTTCAACAGCGAGTTTACAAAATGCAAGTCCAAGACCGGTCGATTTTAACTCATTATTATCATCATTGCTTTTGTAATACTTTTCAAAGATTTTTAACTTATTTGCTTCACTTATTCCTTTACCATAGTCAATTACGCAAAATCTGACAATATTTTCCTTTTTTTCTGATATAATAATTATTTCACCATTAGTATCAGAAAATTTAATGGCATTGTAAATTAGATTGATAAATACACGCTCCATAATAGCGGAATCTACATTTACCATTATCTCTTTTGCACATTTATTTTTAATATTTATATTTTTCTGCGATGCTGATACCTCAAGAACTTTTATGGCATTATTTACAATATTGTACATTGATGTTTTTTGAAGTTTAAGTTCTATTTTGGCTTCTTCAAACCTTTGAATATCTAAAATATTCATTACCAGATTTAAAATTTGTCTTGCCGAATGGTTAATAATTGTATTTATGTTTTTAATATCCTGATTTTTAATTTCCGTAGCCAGAATAATATGATTAAGATGATTTTTTATATCGTGAACAACCATATTAGTCATGTTTTCTTTAAAAGAAACAAGGTTCATTAATTCTTTATTAATTAAATACAATTTTTCGGTCTGAGCAAGTATTTCTTCATTCTGGGCATTTATTTTTTCGGTACGCTCTTTAATAATTTCTTCTAATTCATTGTTTTGTTTATTTAATTCTGAAGTAAGATGCTCAACCTGATTATATGCATTGAATAGTTTTACTGAAACCACAATAGACTGAGAAAAAATCATAATCATAAGGCCCAAAGGAATTAAATAACCAGACGAGATAAATTTATTATAACTTAAAATATCGTTAATTATAATTGCAAAAAATATCAGATAGCTTATAAGAAATAGTATTGTAAAGTTTTCATTTTTCAAAAAAGCTTTTATTAAACAGTATAAACAATATATACCAGCTATAAAAACAATAAATTGGTATACTATTGGTGTGTATGAAAATATTTTTACTGGGGTAATAATATATAAAGCGCTGAAAATAAGAGCAAAAAAAGCAAATATTTTAATTATTTTTAATGAAAAATATTTAGGGTAATATGAATAAAAAAAGCCAAGAAATACAGGTACAAATAATGTATACGACAGATATTCAATTTTGACAGCTAAATTCCAGTTAAAATTAGGTATAAAATCAATTAAAATTTTTTCATTAATTGTTATAAGCCTTAAGAACATTAAAAAGCATGATAAACAAAAAAGCAAAGTTGGAATTTCTTTTCGCCTTAATAAAAAAATTACAAAGTAGAAGAAGAACATTATGAATAAAATTCCGGTCAGGAACACATCTTTTCCAAATTGGCTTTTTTTGTAATTATTTATTGCTTTCGCTGTACCAAAAATCATCATATCTTCGGCACCACCTTTTCGATGATGGAAATTTGAAATCTGCAAAATTATTTCATTCAAACTATCAGTTGAAGAAAAGTAAATTTCTTTTCGCTGCCAGCTTGGAATCTCTTTATTTTTTTCAGTTGCAACTTTACCAACCGAATCTATTAATATACCATTAATCCATATTTTATAAGCACAGTCAAATTCTTTGATTTTAATGCCATATCGGTTTTTATTGTTCATTTTAATAAAAAAACGATAAGTAGCATAACCTGTACCACCTATATAACGGCCATTTATTTTAAACCGATTCCAAATACCGGGGATTTCAATGTATCCGTCTGGTTGAGGTTTATTCATTAAATTGAAATCATTCGGCGTTAAAAGTTTTTTCCAGTAAAATTCACTCTCGCCTTGTAATTTTATTAAATCTTTATTATTTAATTGATATGATGATAAGTCCAATATTCCCTTTTCGATGTATAATCCTTTTATTTCTTTGCATAAAACAAATTGACAATTTATGGCGACTAATAAAAATAATAATAATTTAATATTTTTATGAATAGCCATTTTAAAGGGAATTTAAAAAGACATATAAATTCTCATCTCTTTCGAGGCCGAGCTTCGAACGAAGCCTTGATCTTGTAACATTAATACTTTCGGGAGTTTGATAAGTAATTTGTGCTATATCTTTACTATTCATATTAAGTTTTATAAACGCACATAATCTTTTCTCAGTTGCAGTTAAATGCGGACATTTTTCTGTTAATCTTTTAAAAAATCCGGGATAAATTTCTTCAAAATGTAATTCAAAATCAGGCCAGTAAAGATGGTTTACATCATTTACATAATCCTGAATTATCTGATATAATTTTTTATTTCCGGTTTGATTAAGATACGGATACAAAGCTTTAACATCTTCAATCAATTTTTCCATTTTTTCAGAATATTTTGAAATATACAAGGCATTATTAATCAATTCGCGTGATTTGAATTCGAGTTCATTTTTAAGTTTATCTGCTTCTTCTTTATGCATTCTTTCGCGCTGTTCAATCAATTCATGGTTCGATTTTACAAACATTAATACCGAATTAACTCTCGCCTTAAGTTCAATCATATCAACAGGTTTGCGTATAAAGTCAATTGCTCCTGATTCAAGAGCTGTTTTTAAATTATGTGATGAAGTCATTACTCCGGTCGAAACAATTATTGGTATTGCCGAAGTTTTTGGATTCTTTTTTAATTCAATAATGGCATCTATACCACTCATTTCAGGCATCTCCCAGTCCATTATTATAATATCAGGCATTTCTGAGTTTGCAATTTCTACTGCAATTTTTCCATTTAGAGCTTTATAAAAAATATACTGCTTATTTGGTTCGTCTAAAGCCGAAATAAATAAATCGACTACCGAAGGCTGATCATCTACAATTAATATTTTTACTTCTTCCATTTTGTTGTAATTCTGCAAATTAGTTTCTATTTTTTAATAAAACCAATTTACCTATTAAATTGGAGTTATCGGAATTAACCAAATAAAATAAATAGCATCACAAAATTCGCAAGCTATTTATACTTTTTATATAAATGTAAAATCCCAAATATAAAATAATTGTTTAAATTGCGATAAAGATATATATTTCTATTGTTAAAACAAAGATAATAAGCAAATTAATATTATTGTTTATTTTTTGTTAAGATATGTTTTAGCAAACCATGTAAAAGGCCTGATTATGAAATATATGGGGAATAATAAAAGAGGGAGTCTGATATTTTTCCAGTCATCTGTATTAATGAAAATTTTAAACAAAGCATTTAGTTTATAGGATAAAGACTTTGAAAGCTTCATCAAATCAAAAACATGTCTGAATTTTGAGATATCTGAACCTGATTGAAAAATTTTATCGGAAGTAATATTTTTAAGGCTGGTATTAATAAATTTTTTATATAATGAATCTTTGATGATTTCATGTTTTTCGGGCAATCGGGTATTAAAAATAATATTACTCAAAACTAATGACTGATAAACTATTTTTTCCAATCGCCATTTGCGGGCTTCGTTAAATAAAATCTCGAAATTAATTGGGTATTTCATTATAAAACTATCAATGTCTTTGAGCCAGCTTAATAAAACCCACTGATGCAAAGCACAATGTGTCATTAAATATAGTAAATAGTTTTCTTTTCCTAAGGTTGGAATTTTTTCACCGGCAATAATTTCATTTTCAGCCGAAGACAATAAATTCTGAAAAGAAATATCATATAATCCTTTTGGATTAGTAAGTCTCCAGTGAATTTCAACTGTTGTATTATTATTTTTATTGAAAAAATCGATCTGGTTTCGGAAGTGAAAAAGAATTTTTTTCTGAAAAAAGTTTAATTCACTAGGCAAATTGGTTAATTCATAACCTAAACATAACATAATTTCCTGAACTTTCTGAAAATTTTCTATATCAATCAATACATCCAAATCGTTATAAATACGTGTATTAACATTATTATACAACTTTTGTGAAAGAACAGGACCTTTCATCCATATAACTTCAATATCATATTCTTGAAATACTTTGTTAATTCTTATTAATTCCGAAACCATTGGCAATATACGCATTGTATTTTGCTGATGCTTTAATCTGAGTTCATTAATAACACTTTCAGGAATACTTATGTCTGAGTATTTATAAAAGGGATATAATCGGTGTTTTAATGATAATTTAATAAACTTATCCCAGTTAATATTGTTCCATTCAATTTTATAATCGATGCCCGAAACTAATGAAATAATCAACTTTAACTCATCTGAATATGAATTTGCAATAAAATCTCTATATATAATTAAATCATTCATTAATGGCACTTTTTCAGAAATAATAAAAATTCAATATAGTTAATAAACAACGAAGGATATAAAACCGAATTATCATTATTTTTTATAATTTTTTGAAACCAGTCGATTAGTTTTTTATAATCAATATACTCTTTACCTATATTTTCATTTTCAGCTTCATTAATGAAATTAATAATTTTACTTTTATCATTAATCAAACGGCACATTACCGAAGGTATGGAAGCACCCTGACCTTTTTCTTTCCATACGATTTCGGGCGGAAGTAAATTTTCAATTGTTTTCCGGTAAAGGTAGCGGTTTTTCCCACTTTTTACCTTATAATAATAGGGCACTGATAATACATATTCAATTAATCGTCTGTCAAACATTGGATAACGGTATTCAATATTAAAATGATTGGCAGATATTTGTGAATATTCAAGCCTCTGACTGATATGATGATGATTAATATGCCATAATTCGCGATTATTGAAACATTTTGGTTCGGCATTTTGTGAATAATACTTCACTTTTTCGTGAATTTTTAAACGCTTTTCAAATTCAGGATTTAATGAAGCATTTTTGTATTTAATAATACTCCAATGTAACGACTGATTGAAATATTTTTGATAATATTTATATAACCGCCTGAAGTATATTTCAGCAAAAATCAGAAGCAATTTTTTTAGAACCTTTATTTTAGAATGTGAATATTTATATTGCAGCTCTTTGAAAAGCAAATCGAATCTTTTATCAATGAATAACTGATTAAAAAATCCGGCTCCAAAAAACGATACAAGTTCATCACCACCAAATCCTGATAATAATACATTAATATTTAATTCATTAGCACATTCATATAAAGCATCTGAAAAAGCTTGATAATGTTGCTGAGTGGGCATAGCATTAATATCCAAATTCAATTCAAGTGACGGGATGATAGCTTTTTTTCGGGCATCTATAAATTTATATGAATTTATTTTTAAATGATTACAAATAAGTTTTATATTTTCTCTTTCGTCGTTGTATGGTTGAATTTTTTCTAGGGCATAATCAGGCATTATATGCGAAAAAAAATAAAAAGGATTACTGCTGTTGGTAAAAAAAGTTTGCATATATGCTGCTATTCCGGCCGAATCGATACCTCCACTGAGTTCAGCACCTAAAGGTTTTATCGAATTTAACCTACATCTAACTGCCTCAGAAAAAATATTTTTCATATTTTCAATAATTTCCTCTTCAGTTAATACCAAACTATTGTTAACTGAAAGAATATCCCAGTATTTTATTTCCTCTGATGAATTATTATTAATTTTAAGATAATGAGCAGGTTGGAGTCTTTTAATATTTTTATAAAAAGTACGCCATTTTTCAGATAACAAACCTGAAAGACTATCAGCAATATATTGATCATCAAATTCAGTTGATACAAGATGCGAGTTTAGTAATAATTTAATTTCAGATGCAAAAACAAATAAATCGTTTGAGAAATAATAATAAAAAGGTTTAACTCCCATTGAATCGCGAACACAAATAATTTCTTTTTTTGTCTTATTCCATATTACAAAAGCAAAATCTCCGATTAAATATTTAAAACATTCTGTTCCTTTAATTTCAAAATATTTTAATACCAACAAGCTATCGGGTATATTATCAATATTTTTATCAATGCCTGTAATTTCAGTTAATTCATTACGATTATCAATTCTGCCATCAAAGAAAATAACAAGTGATCCGTTAGCAGAATAATATGGCTGATAATCATATTTTGACTGATGGGTTAAAGTTGTTAAAGATATTGCACACGAAAAAATATTTGCATCATTGAATGTATTTATTTTTCTTGAATTATTATTTAATGAATTTAAAGTATTTATAAATAAATCTTCATAATTCAAATTACCTTTAAGTGAAAATATACCAAATATTTTATTCATCAAAAACTTAAATTCATTAAGAAACAAATGTTAAATTTACAAAAATTCTTAATATGCCATATAATTATCGCATTTACGGATTAGAAATATTATCAGATTTTCAAATAGACGACCTTATCGAAGGTGGAAATGGTAAGGATGTTAGAATAATTTACGGACAAGCAAAATTATCGGGAAATGATATTATTAGAAAAGGAAAAACATTTGAGATTGCAAAAAATGAGGTTATTTTTAAAGTTAACGATGTAGGATATTTTTTGATTAAGAATGGAAATGAAATTGTATTTGAGAAAAATGGAAATGCCAAATCTGATGAAATAAAGTTATATCTTTTAGGAATCGTAATGGGTATATTATTTCATCAAAAAAGAGAGATAATAATTCATGCAAATGGTATTAATATCAATGGCAAAGGAATTTTAATATGCGGAGCAAGCGGCTCAGGAAAATCGACAATTACAGCAGGCCTTATTAATAAAGGTTATAAATTCATTACTGACGATCTCGCATTAATAAAATTTCTAAAAGATATGCCATTTGTAATACCCGGTATTCCACGTCTCAAACTTTTTACTGATTCAATAAACAGCACTATGGTAGATTCCTTAAAAAAAACCAGAATAAAACAAGACATTGAAAAATTCAACTTATTTATTCCCGATTCATTTTATCCGGACGAGACAAGGGTTTATAAAATATATGTTTTAAATAATCATGAGAAAAAAAACATAGAATTAATAAATTTGTCAGGCACAGAAAAATTTAATATGATACATAATCAATTTTACTTAAAATTTTTTACCGAAATTATTTGGGACAGAGAAATATTATTTAACAAAATATCTAATTTTGCTGATAAAGTAATGGTGGCAATAATTAATCATCCTAAAAATTGGAAAGAATACTATTCACTTTTGGATATAATAATTAAAGATATTGAAAATAGCAAAAAAATTTAAATTGGATAATTAATAAAAACATGACAAAAATTACAGAAAATACGAATGTTATCAAAAATCAGTCTCTCATAGAGAGCGAGATTGACGGAGAAAAAGTAATGATGAGCCTCGAAAGTGGTGATTATTTTGGGCTGGATAGTATTGGCACCGATATATGGAAATTAATTGAAAATTCGATAAAAGTATCTGATTTAATTGATATTTTGGTAACAGCATATGATGTAAGCCGCGAAAAATGTTCGGAAGATGTTATTAATTTTTTAAACCAATTGTATGCTCATAATTTAATTATAATTGAATAGCAGTTATTATGTTGTTATTGGTTAAGATAAGAAAATTCAAATCATTAAACTTTTACGAAAAAAAAATGTTTGTATATAGTATATTTTATCTTATAATAACTACATTAATGATAGAGATTTTACCAATGAAATATTTAAAAAAAATATTAGGTAAAAACGTTAAAAACGTTGATGAATCAAATGTTGAAGAAAATATATTATTGATAATTAAGATAGTGAGAAAAAACATTTTGCGTGCATCAAAGATATTTCCATGGAAAGTAAAATGTTATTCACAGGCTCTAACAGCAAAATTAATACTTAAAAAACATAAAATTGAAAGTTATCTGTATCTCGGAATAAACAAAAAACATTCGGAGATGAAAGCACATGCATGGCTCAAAGTAGGTAATATTTTTGTAATAGGCGAAAAACCTGTAAAAGAATATAAACCAATTGCAATATTTAGATAATTATTTAAAAAATTATTTAATTTGCAACTTTTTGTATAAAGTAAATAGTCTATATAAAAACTAAAGTTATAAATAATATATTATGTCAACTTGATTTACAACATATTGCAATTTATATCGTATAAATTTTTTATTAAAACTAAAATTATGGAAAAATTCAACAACAACCCTAAAAACATAGAAATTGAATCTTTGGGAAAAAAGAAATGGAGCAAACCTTCCTTAATAGTAATTAATTATAATAAAACTAATGAAGGATCCACTTCTGCTGATATTGAAGACTGGGATTTAGATACTCAAAATGTAAGTTAAACTTATAATCTATGAAAAATCTTGTTATCTTTTTATTTCTAATTTTATTTTTTTTAAGATTCCCTTCATTTAGCCAAAAATGGATTGGAGCAAATTATATTATATCAACAGGAGACATTACACCTGAAAAAACTTTTTTTGATAATAACTCAAACCTATATATAATTGGAAGATTTCAGGGAAATATTACAAGTGTCACTCCAAATCTTATTAATGGAGGAAATGATGACATGTTTATTGCAAAATTTTCATCTTCATTGAATTTATTATGGATAAAACAAATAAAAGGTTCTGGTTATCAACGTTTTGGATCATTATATCTTTCAAAAAATATTCTTTATGTTGTTGGTACTTACCAGAATAATGCATATTTCACAGAAACATTTTATCTCACAGGAGGCAGCGATTATAACATTTTTTATGCCAAATATGATACAAGTGGTAATTTTATTTCTGCTATTAAACTAGCTGATGGTTCAAATAGTGAATATTCTCAAGATATTGCGATAACAAATGATGGATATGCAATTGTTTGTGGCTATTATACTACTAACATTCGCTTTTTTGGCACAACTACAGTTAATGGTACTTCTGCATGTTCAAATGGATTTATAATAAAATTCGATACTACTACAAATTCGATATCATGGATAAATAATATTACCACCAATGGAACAAATACGAGAGTTCAAAACATTAAGATATATGATGATGGATACTATTTTAGCGGATATTATTCAAAAACTGCAACATTTGACTTAGGTGCCTTTACGAGTATTTCAAGTTCAACTGATGTTTTTCTTTATAAAACAAATTTTAATGGTACAGGTCAATGGCTCAGAAAATGTTATGGCGATAAGGCTGATGGGACTGGAAATATAGTCAATGATAATTATGGAAATTTATATTATTCAGGTTATTTCGCGAGTACAAATCTTACAGTAGATTCTACTTCTTCACTTACATCAACACCTTCAATTAATAGAGGTTCTTCTACAACTGACATTCTAATTCATAAATTCAATAAAAATGGTTTTTTACAGTGGAAAAAAGACTATGGCTCTTCGGCAAATGATTATGCATACGCTATTAGTCAAAATAATGATATACTTTTTACAACAGGATATTTTACCAATCAAATGATTTTTGGATCAGATACTCTGAATGCAAATAGTTCATCTGATACTGCAATTTTTTTAGGCACATATGATATAGAGGGGAATGAATTAAAAGGGGTGAAATTAAGCGGAACAAAAGATGAATCAGGAACGCATGTAAATATTGATAATAATAATAATGCATATATTACTGGCTATTATAAATCACCAACTTTAGTTATTGGTGACTCAACTTTAACAAATAGTAATCAAAAAAGAGCATTATTTGTCGCCAAATACCAACCTCTTTTTACTGCAGCATTTGTAAATAAACAAAATCCCTCCTGTAATGGTTCATCTGATGGAGAACTAGCTGTTAAAGCATACTTTGGTGTTTTACCTTATACCTATAAATGGAGTCATAATCCTGGTCTCACCGATTCGATGGCTACAGGACTTACAGCCGGGAATTATACCGTCACTGTAACCGATGCAAGAGACTCTGTCAAAATAATCTCTACAACACTTACAAGTCCAGGTGTATTAAGATTTAATCCGGTTATTACAAATATAACTAACTGCTATGGCGATACTTCCGGCACAATTAACCTCAGAGTATATGGCGGTACTTCGCCTTATACTTACAACTGGTCAACAGATGATGGCTATGGACTTGTTATGACAGATGAAGATCAGACAAATCTTGGTGCTGGTACTTATAATGTTACAGTTACCGATAAAAATTCATGTACTGCCGATACATCTATTATTTTAACCCAACCTACTGAAATACACCTTAATCCAGTAAGTGTCGTAAATATTGGTAATTGGAATAATGGTTCTATCAATATTACTCCATCAGGAGGCACGGGTCCAGGAACTTATTCTTTTTCATGGACAGGACCAAATAGTTACTCTGCTGCTACTGAAGATATATCAGGTTTGACTGACGGAGGTTTTTATTATTTAACCCTTACCGATGGCAATTCATGCGATAAAGATACAAACATCGAAGTTTTGGATTCAACCCATTTATATGCTTATTTTGCTTCTCAAAATATTACTCATGTTAGTTGTAATGGAGGCAATGACGGACGAGCTGTTGTATGGTATATTGGAAATAACGGTTCGGTAACTTTCAATTGGAGTCACGATGCTGGTTTGCACGACTCAGTTGCAACAAATTTAGCTGCAGGAACTTACACCGTTTCGGTTATTGATCAAACTCCCGATACTTCAATAGCTGAAATTACAATTACCCAACCCACAACTCTGAATTCTTCTGTTAATGGTTCAAGCATGATTACCTGTTATGGCAATGCTAATGGATGGATTGATTTAAGTCCCACAGGAGGCACCACTCCATATTCATATTCATGGTCAAATTCAAAAAATACTCAGGATATTTCAGGATTAACCGCTGGTTGGTATAAAGTAACTATTACCGATAAAAATAGCTGTACTAAAAAAGATAGTTTTCAGATACAGGAACCACCTGAAATAACCCATTCTGCTAATGTAACTCATCCGATTAGTTGTTATGGAATGAGAGATGGGGAAATAACAATATCAGCATCTGGTGGTACAGGCACTTTATCATATAAATGGAATGACCCTGCAAGGCAAACAGATGCAACTGCCACAAATCTTTATGCGGGCAATTATGCATATACTGTTACAGATGTCAATTCGTGCAAAAAATATGGCTCATATACATTAACCCAACCAAATCCTTTATCATTAGGATTTAATAAATCAAATATAACCTGTTATGGTGCCAACAATGGCCAGATTGACTTGACAGTAAACGGAGGTACACCTTCATATAGCTATTCATGGTCAAATTCTTCAACCAACGAAGATATAAATGGTTTAGCAGCAGGAACTTATTATGTGACTGTTACTGATTCTCGAAATTGTTCAAAAACTGGCAATGCTTCAATTTCAGAACCTCCGGTAATTTCTGTTTCCATTACACAAAATCAATATCTCTTGTGCTACGGCGATTCAAATGCCATTGCAACAGCATCGGCATCAGGAGGTACCGGAAGCCTTCATTATTCATGGAGCAATGGACAAACAACATCTCAGGCTTCTGGATTAAAAGCACAAACTTATTATGTATCTATTACTGATGATAATAGCTGTTTAAAAACATCAGAAATAACAATAAATCAACCATCAGACCTTGTTGTATCTATTCCTACTTATGAAAATGTAAGTTGCTATGGAGGCAGCGATGGCTCAGCTACAGCCCTTGCAACAGGAGGAACTCCAACTTATTATTATTTATGGAAGCCAGGTGGAGGATCTTCGCAAACAAAAACAAATTTAAGTGCTAATACATATTGGGCAATAGTTACTGATAATAATGGATGTAAAGATTCGGCAAGTGTTATAATAACAGAACCTGCTGTATTATCAGCTACTGTATCTAAAACTGATATTTCTTGCTATGGAGCTAACGATGGTGTAATTACTATAAGCAGCCCTTCAGGTGGACATGGTACTTATCAATACCGGCTTAATTCTGGCTCATGGCAATCATTTCCTGAATTTTCAGGATTAA
>Ga0123519_10003996_pt1 | contig 24146 bp, 21 predicted proteins | sample YelNatPaOPRAMG02_FD_87396 | JGI IMG/M metagenome (GOLD analysis project Ga0123519, IMG submission 87396) | Hot spring microbial communities from Yellowstone National Park - Yellowstone National Park OP-RAMG-02 (version 2) | ecosystem: Environmental > Aquatic > Thermal springs > Hot (42-90C) ...
CCTTAAAACCACTCTTGAAGGGGAGTGTCTCGATTTACAATGTCTCGAATCCCATCTTCATAAGACCCTCTCCCCGTTTCATCGAAGCCTTAGAATACCTCTGCTCAATGACTACAGGAAATTACTGCTACTGATTTTTTCTATCTGGCACTTCTAAATTATCCCTTTATATAGCACCAAAGTGCGTTTATTGCGTATCGTGTGCTATCTGGCACCCAGGCTGGTACTAATCTATCTTACCTATGCCCATAAGGTCACTTTTCTAATTTCTTATGACAGAGCCACCAATCGAAACATTCAAATTCACCAGCTCTTGCCTTCTCCAATCTCTCCTTAGCTGTTTTAACATCTTTTGCAGGTGGAATTATCAAATATTCATTCAACACTTCAATCTTAGACCAGTTTGCTGGCATTGCCACACCATATTTATCCGATATCTGCATAGCCTCAACAACCCTAACCTTTTCACCAAAATAACTGAAAATTTGAGCAGGTCTAATTTCAACGGCTGAAGTCACTATCTTAAAGACATTGAAAAACCTGGTGTGTGAAGAATAGGCATTTGGTTTCAGAATAGAGTTATAATCTTGAATTTTTGATTTTGGGATTGTTGAATTTTTATTTTATGGATGTAGGGGCAGACCGATGTGTCTGCCCTGAGAACTCGAGAGGATAAAAGAGAATATTGGTAGATTTAGATAGATCATTTTTGTTTTATGTTGATAAAAGCCTGACTTGATTACGGTAGATAGAAGAGGGGGTTGCGGGCTTTGGTGTTGTCTCTTATTTCGAAGTGGAGGTGTGGTGCCTCGGCATTTCCGGTCTTCCCCACCTCACCTATTACCTGTCCCTTCTTGACTACATCGTTCTCTTTTACATAATTTACCTTGTTGTGCGCATATACTGTAATGAAATTGTCCGAGTGCTTGACTATGATTACATTCCCGTAACCTCTGAGTTTGTCATCCGAATAAATAACCGTCCCGCTCTCGGAGGCAACTATCTTGGTTCCTTCCGGGGCGGCAATATCGATACCCTTGTGGTTCTTTCCTCCCCTTACTCCAAAATAGCTTATGACCTTCCCGTTGACGGGCCAGATGAATCTGCCTTTATATGTCTTTATCTCATCTGACTTGTGTTGCGCTGTTTCGTTCTTTGGCTTGCTGGTAGTGGTATTGTTCTTCTTCTCCTTCTCTGGTTCTGTAGTTTGGGTGTTCTCCACAGTCTGCATAACCTCGACCTTCTTGATTTCCTTTGCTCCCGGGATGAATATTCTCTGACCCACCTTTATCTGAGATATATCCTCTATATCGTTTATCTCTGCGAGTTCCTGCAAATCTACATTATATGCCTTTGCGATTCTGAATAGATTCTCTCCCCTGTTTACAATGTGGTATACCCCGTCTTCTCCCTCTTCGATCCTGTCCTCTTCTATGATGTTCCATCTCGGGGTTGGACAGGCAGTGAGGATGTGTGCAAGTATGAGTAGGACTATAGATTGTGACACCAATACTCTATGGGGGGATGAAATCATTGTTTTACCGGTCTGGCGAACCTCTTTTTCAAGATACCAATCTTCTTTATATCTGTCTGGTCTATGCCAATGGGTGTTACAGATATTCGATTGTGATTGAGTGCATATACATCCGTACCCTTCCCGTTATCTGTATTCATAGGTTCGCCTGCAATCCAGAAATACTCCCTTCCTCGTGGGTCCCTCCTCCTCTCTATTACCTTCTCGTATCTCCTGCTCGATAGCCTCGTAATATCGAACCTAAACGGTGGACCCTCTATCTCAGGTGGCATATTTATATTCAAGAAAGCCTTATTGAAGAGGGAATTCATCGAATACACCTTCTCGAGGAAGTATTTTATGAAATCTGCGTGTCTCTTCAGTTCTCTTACTCGGGTGTCAACACAGGAGGCAGCGATGGATTTTACACCGAGTATGGCACCTTCGAGTGCTGCAGAGACTGTGCCGGAATAGGTTACATCCGTGCCGAGATTCGGTCCGTGGTTTATACCCGAGATTATTATGTCGGGGGATTTCTTCAGGATATGAAATATTGCGATGTTGATACAGTCTGTAGGAGTCCCGTTGACGGCGTAGTGGTTTTCGTCTATCCTCTTCACTCGAAGCGGCGAATGTAGTGATATAGAATGCGATGTCGCCGACATCTCTGTCTCTGGAGCAATTACCACCACCCTGTTGGATGATTTGAATATCTCATATAGGTGATTTATGCCATCACTACCTATACCATCGTCATTTGTCAGAAGGATTAACATAAGGTGCCCATTTTCAGTTGACTACGGATTTACTTTTTTTTTTCGTCGCTCTGTATGAGCGACATCATCTGCTTAATATTTCTATAGTTCGGATTCTGCTTGAGGACCTTGTTGAGGTAGAAGAGTGCCTCGCCCTTGTCGTTCATCCTCAGATAGGCATTACCTATTTGATAGAGGAAGTCGAGCCGCTGCTCATCGGTAATCTCATCATAGTTCAGGAGTTTCTTGAATATGGAAATGGCGTCGGTGTATCTCTGTCTCTCGAGATTTATCGTAGCAATCATATTGAGGGCTGGTATCTCCTTCTGTTCGTTTTGCATAGATGTCTTGAATTCCTCGATAGCCTCGTCATATAGACCCATATCCTTGTATGCGCATCCAAGGTCGAAGTGAGCCTGTGCATCATTTGCGTCTATCATCTTGGATAGTTGCTTCTTCGATTCGGAGAGTATCTGCTCGATAGGGATATCGAGGCTCCCGCCATTCTTCATAACCTCATCTATCGATTCCGATGCCTTCTGCTCTCCCTGCGTGAGTTCTTTGAGTTTTGCCTTTGCAACGGGATGATCGGGCTCCTTTTCGAGAATGTGTTTGTATATCTCTATTGCATCATCTATCAGTTGCTGGGAGATGAAGAATTCTGCCTCTTCGAGTTCCTCCTCGAAGTTCTCGGTTGACTCCTGAGGCGGAGTCTCTTCACTTGGCTCTACCTTATCCTGCTTTTCGTCGATACTGATTACCTCTACCTCCTCGGCGCCTTTGTCTTCTGCCACAACCTCTATAACCTCTTCTGGTTCGTCGGCTATCTCTACATCGATATCGGGCTTGTTTTCGGCTGGGGCCTTTCCATTGTCCTGAAACTGATACTGGTCGAGTTCTACGATCTCGTCTGACAGTTCCTCTATCTTTCCCTGTGAGAGCATATCGAATGTATTCTTTGCTGATTCGTTCAGCGGGTCGAGCTCTATCACCATAAGCAGGTATTTCTTTGCCTCCTCTATCTTCTCTCTCTTGAGGTAGATATTTGCGATGTTCATATAGGTGGAGATGAGTTGTTCGTTGTCATTTTCTGATTCGAGGATCGTGGCAAACTTCAAGTGGCCATCCAGATTTTCGGGGTCGAGAGACAATATGGTCTTGAGGTGATTTACTGCCTTCTGCTTGAGTCCATACTTCAGATATACATCTGTCTCGGTGAGCATCCTCGGGATGTCTGCTACTGTAGGTTGTTTGTCCTTCTTGCCAGCGATCGGTATCGATTTAGATACAGATGGCTCTGATACGGGCTTAGGGGCAGAGGATGAGATAGGTATCTCCTTGGATACTGGTCTGAATTCTTTGGACTTCAGTGGCTGGGATATTGGCTGAGATGGAATAGAATCGGTCATTCTGGAGGAGAGTTCTTTGGATACGGGTGCAGATGTGATATCCTTGCCAGTAAGGGTAACAATGATTCGTCTTATCCCATCGGCCTCTCGGGTCTTACCCATCTGGGTATAGATATTCAGGAGCTCCTTGTATGCCGCCACGGCGTTTACTACCTGATTGTTCTTCCTGAATACATCGGCTATGAGATTGAGTACCCTTGGTTCTTTTGGGTTGATCTTGTAAGCCTGCTGGAGTTTCTGCATAGAGGTGGTAAAATCACCCCTTGATACATATATCTCAGCCATCTCGATGAGGTGTTCGATATTCTCTGGGTCTATTGCACAAAGTCGCTCTATGACCCTCAGGTATTCATCGAACCTGTTGTTCTCCTTTAGAAACTGTGCCGTACTCTTGTACTCCTCTATGGCCTCCTGATTCATACCCTCCCTGTAATACAACTCTGCAAGTTTCATCCTCATCAGAATATCGTTTGGGGATAACTCGAGAATCTTCTTTATGACAGCGATGGAGTCTCTGTAATTTGCATTCTTTTCGTATATGGTGATGATGGAGTTGTATTGATTTATTGCCTCGTTTACTATCCCAAGCAGTGTATATGCCTGAGCGAGTTTATCATAAATATCTATTCGGGAGGCATCTATCTTGAGTATGTTCTTGTAAATGGCAACTGCCTTAAGGAAGAAACCCTGTTTTGTATATACATCGGCGACTTTGGAATAGTTCTCTATGGCGCTCTTGCTGTCTCCCATTCGGGCATAGAGCTCTGCTATCTTCTGGATAGTCCTTACATCGTCGGGATCTTCGACAACGATCTTCTGCAATTCCTTGATTGCCTTGTCGTACTGGCCTTTCTGAATATATTTTGTGGCCTCTTGATTTACCTTGTCTTTGTTGACAGCCAAGTTTTACCTCTGTTATAACTATTTCCTAAGGGCGACCCTCTCGATATATTCTCCCGTTCGGGTATCTACCCTTATGATATCCCCCTCATTGATGAATAATGGAACCTGCACCTTTGCGCCGGTGGCAAGCTCTGCGGGTTTGGTGGTATTGGAGACTGTATCTCCCTTGAATCCCGGGTCGGTCTTTACAACCTGAATGTCCATAAAAGTAGGTAGCTCTACGCCAATGACCTTCCCCTTGAAGAAGAGGATATATACAACTGTATTTTCGAGCAGGTATAGTCTCGAATCACCGAGTGTATCCTGATTTATCTCTATCTGTTCGTAGCTCTGCTGGTCCATAAAGAAGTATGAGTCGCCATTGGCATACATAAACTGCATCTCTTTCTCTTCGAGATCCGGTTTCCCAACCTTCTCGCCGGACTTCAGTGTCAGATCCAGCACATTGCCGGTAATCAGATTCTTTATTCTCGTTCGTGTAAAGGCATTTCCCTTGCCGGGTTTTACATGCTGGAAGTCGATGATTTCGTATGGTTCTCCGTTGTATTCGATCTTGAGTCCTTTTCTGAAATCAGATGTGTCGTACATAACTCCTCCGTATTATTATAGTTGGGATTTTATATCATCCTCTATGATTCTCAGTACATATCTCGCCTTGCCTGAGATGGCATCTGTGCTCAGGACCGATGCAAGGAAATAAGATTCGGTAAGCGGTTTTATGATGAGAATATACTTGTCTGTCTTGATGGTTATCTCCTCTGTGTTTCCGAAATTGTTCTCCTTGATCAGGCTGATAGTCTGCTTGAGCTCATTCAGGATTTGAAGTATCAGTTCGGATGCCTCTGAATTCTCGTTCTCCAGAGGGTAGGAGGCTACAGGCAAACCCTCCTCATCTATTACTGCACAAAGGATCGCTCCGTCCATTCTCTTGAAGGCATTTGTAAGTATATCTTCGAACATTATACATACTCCTTGTTCTTCTGTCGTTTGATTATCTCTATCCTCTCGAGCATACCTTTCAGTATGTTTATCTTCTCTGCCCGTGGTGTCTTGCTGAGTATCTCGCGCGAGAAGTTGCCACATATCAGATTCATAACGCTATCTATCGACGACCTCGTAAAATCCTCCATAATCTTGAACAGGTCTCCCTTATATGTCATTGGAGTCTGTTCTGTCGGATTAATAGATGCGGTATCTGATGGGCTGAGCTTTGGGAGATTTTGGGATAAGGGGGCGATATTTGGCTCTTCTGTTGTGGGTCTGATGGGCAAAGCCTCTTGCTTGCGGGGGATCGCCTTGAGACTCCTGATTCTGTTCAATATATTGGACAGCCTTTTGACCTTCTTCTCCCTTGTCTCTCTATCCATAGTCAACACAGGGTCGATTCTCTCCACCTCTACAAGAAGGTTCGAATATCCTTCGGGGTTAGATAGCATATTCTGATTCTTCAATTCGGTATATATCCTGAATGCCTCGATGTATTTCTTCTGTTCTATCAGGATATTGAGCATATTTTCGTTCAAAAACTCGCCCTTCATAACTATGTAATTAAATTATATGGGCTAAAAAGTCAATAGTTTATTAAGTCGAAATGACAATATTATACCATAAATTTTGGTTTTACAATGATTTAAAAGGTGATATAAGTTACAGAGTTTCGATGTACTACCACTTTACGGAGGTGTCGTATGAGTATTTATCAAAAGATAGTGGATCTCGCAAAGAAGTACGAGATGGATACAGCCCATTTCCTTGGGGATATGGTAAAGATACCCGCCTTTTCTACCAAGGAGAAGGAGGTAATAGACAGGATTGCCGCCGAGATGAAGAAGGTGGGTTTTGATGAGGTCAGAATAGATGGTCTCGGGAATGTGATAGGGAGGATAGGAGAGGGTAAGAGAATCCTTGCTTTCGATGCGCATATCGATACTGTCTATCCGGGCGACGAATCGCTCTGGACATTCAATCCTTTTTCCGGAGAGATAAAGGATGGGAAGGTGCTTGGCAGAGGTTCGACCGATCAGGAAGGTGGAATGGCATCAATGGTCTATGCCGGCAAGATCATCAAAGAGCTGGGTCTCAATAAGGACTTTACGATATATTTTACAGGGACTGTAATGGAAGAGGATTGTGATGGACTACCATGGCAGTACATCATAAAAGAGGATAAGATTGTTCCCGAACTCGTAGTCATCACTGAGCCCACCAACCTGAATATATACAGAGGACACAGAGGCAGGATGGAGATAGTTGTGGAGGTACAGGGGAAGTCCTGCCACGGCTCTGCGCCAGAGAGAGGAGACAATGCAATATACAAGATTTCGAAGATTGCCCTCGAGATAGAAAAATTGAACGAGAGGCTAAAGAATCACGATTTTCTGGGCAAGGGTACCGTGGCTGTAACTCAGGTATTCTTTTCATCTCCATCGCAGTGTGCTGTACCCGATGGAGCGAGGATTCAACTCGACCGCAGGTTGACCTATGGTGAGACGAAAGAGAGTGCTGTCTCAGAGGTAAGAGAGGCGTGCAGACTCGCCGGTTATCCCGATGCAAAGGTGATTGTATTGAAGTATGAAGAAACGGCTTATACCGGACTCAAATACCCAACCGAAAAGTACTATCCAACCTGGATACTTGAGGAGAATTCACCATATCTCGTTGCTGCAAAGGATGCGTACAGGCAACTCTTTTCGAGAGAGCCCAAAGTCGACAAGTGGACATTCTCTACGAATGGTGTTGCTATAATGGGTATGCACAATATACCCTGTGTCGGTTTTGGTCCGGGCAATGAGATATATGCCCACGCCCCCGACGAATTCTGTCCGGTAGAGCATTTGAGTACCGCATCTGCATTCTATGCGGGATTGGTTGCAAAGCTGAACGGAAAGGGCTGATTATGCACTTTATCTACAGATGTTCGGTCTGTAACAGGGAGTACAAGAGGGACGAGGTGAGATATCTGTGCCCAGTATGCTCGAAGGATTATAAGCCCGGTATTCCATTGAAAGGGGTACTCGTCGTGGAATTCGACTATTCATATATCAGGAGACATTTCAATAGCAGGGTGCCGGATTTCAACCTCCTATCAACGGTAGAGAAGAGATACTTCCCAAACTATCCCGTGGGTAATACACCACTGATAAGAAATGACAGGCTCGGAGCTCTTCTGGGAGTCAAGAATCTGTTCATCAAATTTGATGGACTCAACCCGACAGGTTCCCTGAAGGACCGCGCCTCGTTTTTGATGGTATCCGAGGCGAATCGGTTGAGAGAGGAGAGGATAGTGTGTGCCTCCACCGGTAATGCGGCATCTGCCCTCTCCGGGGTCTGTGCGGCTGCAAATAAGAAGGCGATCATTTTCGTACCCAAAAGTGCGCCAAGGGCAAAGCTCGTCCAGATTTTGCTCTATGGAGCCAGAATCATTCTGGTAGATGGCACATACGACGATGCCTTTTCGATGTCTTTGAGATATACAAAGAAGCGGGGCGGCCTCAACAGGAATACTGCATATCATCCGCTTACAATCGAGGGGAAGAAGACAGTTGCTCTCGAGATTGTCAAACAGATGAACTTCAAAGCCCCCGATGCAGTATTGATCCCGGTTGGAGATGGGGTGATCATCTCAGGTGTATATAAGGGTTTCTACGACCTCTTTATGGCGGGTATTATCAAGAAGATTCCAGAATTGATTTCGGTTCAGGCAGATTCCTCTAATGCCATTAATAGATTTATACGAACAAATAGATATGAGAATGCCGAGAAACCTTCTACAATTGCAGATTCGATATCTGTATCCACACCCAGCAATGCCTATCTGGCAAAGCGGGCTGTCGAGTCCTCGGATGGGGATTGTGTAGATGTCTCTGACAGGGAGATATTGAATGCACAGAGGATTCTATCATCTCATTCGGGTATATTTGCAGAACCTGCGGCATCTGCCTCTCTCGCGGGGGCAATAAAACTGAGAAACAAAATGAAGTCCTATGAATCAGTGGTACTGTTGGTTACGGGGAATGGCTTGAAGGATATAGATACTCCTCTCAAGGAGATCAGACTCCCCGAACCTGTTGGCAGGGACTGGATCTGAGGTCTTATTCGGTAATCTGTATATCTACCTCGGAGATGGAGTAACTGAATGCGTTGCCTCCGTCGAACTCCTTTGGCACGCCCGTCGATGTATATCTTCTAACTATAATCTTTGCAGTACATTTCTTGCTATCGGCATTCTCGTCGAATTTCAGTGTGCCGCCTGTGATGAGATACTCACCATTGTCTGACTGGAATATCTTTGTATGAGGGTCTATGCAGTCCCCGTCTATGGTCAGGTCCATATCCTCTGTGGACTTTGGCTCCCAAGTTACTTTGATGTCATCACTTATCTTGAATGATTGGGATTGTTTTGGGGCCGTGATGTGGACATCTTGGAGTTGAGTTACCTCAATTGTGTGCTCCTCATCCTTTCTCGTGAATTTGAATACATACTTTTCGCCCGCATTCTTCTTTGGGAGGTTGGCAACATATTCGATAGATCCGAGTGCTGTCTCCCTTGAACTGAGTTTCTGGCCATCACAGAGTAGTTCATCATCCCCTACAAGCTTGATATAGGAGCCTGTTATTCCTCCGACCTGAAGTGTAGCCTTTGCGGTAACGGTATTTTCACCATACTTGTTCTCGACATTGAACAGTGCGTATATCCCCGATGTCTTGATATTGTCGGATGTCGTAGAGGAACACCCCGCTGATAGAATGAAGATTACAAAGAATACCAAGAGAATTGCTATCCTTCTGTTCATCAATAGACCTCCTGTTGCTCAATATATTATCGAAACTTTTAGATAAAGACAAGAAGTTTTTGAAGAAAATTGTAAATTATGTAGTATTTGATATTATATGGTTAGTGGTAAAGATGGTGTTGGATATTATAAGAGGAGTGTTAAGGAGTATATAAAACAAGGAGGTTTCGTTATGAGAATAAAGATTTCGCCTTTGTTATTTGTCTGGCTTCTTTTGAATTTAATGATGGGTCAATTATATGGGGAAATTATTTTACCTGACATTGGCTATCCTGACTATTGGGAAGTGCCCGATATAAATAACGATGTATCTGAGTTGGATGAATTAGAAGACAGTTCTTATGATATTTTCTTCTACTGTGATTTTGGACAGAATAATGGAGATGCTCTTTTGGACTATGAACAATTGGGAGATGAGGCGGGAGTTTACCAGGATGGCAATGGAGGTGCAAGAGATGTCTATGGTGTGGATATGGTCTCTTATGAAATCAGTGATTTGACTGATATTGTAGATAAAGGCGAGCATAAAGATGGGACGGGTTGCTCGTGTAGTAGTCTTAATTGAGTAAGATAGTTGTTTGAATTCAATAGATAGTTGTATAGATAGGTTATTGCTTTGAAAATATGCTCTTGAGCCAGCCCAGAAAGCCTTTTCTGTTGTCCTTATTATCGTTTGTGCTCAAGTCCTCTGAGTTTTTGAGCTCTGGTTGATATTTGTCATTTTCATCAGGTGATTCGACCTTTACCCTTATGAGGTCCTTCCTGTTGGTGTAGTTGATGAATCTTACGGGTAGATTCTCCCCGCTCTTGAGATTTATTGCGGATATCTTGAATATGGATTCGGGGTCGACAGAAAACTTTACATTTATTCTTGCATTTCCCTTTGGAACTCTTGGTAGATTGGATATGGTGAGCTCGCCGACCATTTCATTTGCCTCTAAGAATGGAGATTCGCCTTGATATATGGTGAGGTTGAGTTCTGGTTGGAAGTCAACGGGATTCAGGAGTGTTATAGATCTCTCTGTTGGGAGTTGAGAGTTGCGAGGTATGACTTTCAGGTATTTCTTTCCATCCAGAGAGATTCCCACGGACATTGGCAATACATCTATCAAGAGTACATTCTCGTTTCGCAATATAGAATCAGCGAGTAGGGCAGCGCCGATACCTACTGCCTCATCGGGATGAACACCCTTGTGTGGTTCTTTGTGGAAGTATTCGGTTATCTTCTTCTTTACGAGCGGCATCCTGCTCTGTCCGCCAACCAGTAGTATCTCATCTATGCTGTTTATATCTATATTCTTTGCAGAGAGTACCTCCTCGCATACGATTATTGTTCTGTCCACGAGATCCGATGTGAGTTCTTCTATCTTCTGCCTTGATATCCTCTGCTTTATGTCTACAGCCTTGCCGTTTATCAAAGAGACGAAAGGTATATGGATCTCCTTATCGGTGGCAGTGGAGAGTTCTATCTTGGTATTCTCCGCAGCAAACAGCAACCTCTGCATAATTATCATATCTTTCGAGAGGTCTACATTGTACTGCTTCTTGAATTCATCTACTATGAAGTTTACTATACGATTATCGAAATCCACTCCACCCAAAAATGTATCTCCGCCGGTGGATAACACCTCGAATACATTGTCGTGAATATCCATCACCGAGACATCGAATGTACCACCACCGAGGTCATAGACCATTATCCTCTTCTTCATCCCCTTGAAGAATCCAAATGCAATGGCTGCGGCGGTCGGTTCATTGAGGATCCTCTCTACCTCGAGACCCGCCAGTCTACCTGCCTCTTTTACAGCCTGTCTCTGAGATTCGTTGTAGTAGGCGGGTACTGTAATTACTGCCCTGTTTACCTCTTCTGCAAAATATGCCTCTGCTATCTCCTTGAGCTCCTTCAGGATAAACGAGGATATCTCTTCGAGGGTGAATATGGCATCATTGATCTTTACCACACAGTTCTCGTTGTCGCCTTCGAGTATCTCATACGAAAACCTGCTCTTGATTTCCTGAACAATCTTGGATTTGTATTTTCTGCCGATGAGTCTCTTCGCTCCATAGACGGTGTTCTTTGGATTGATGAGGAGTTGTTCTCTGGCGGGATTGCCAACTATGAGCTTCCCCTTTTCGTTTATTGCAACTATCGATGGAACCGTCCTGTATCCCTGTCTCGATGGAATTACCACAGGTTTGTTGTTGACAACTGTAGATACGCACGAAAATGTCGTACCGAGGTCGATACCTATTATCTTACGAGATTTCTTGATTCCTATGGATGTGGCATCCTTTTTGACTTCTATATCCCTGCCCTCTTTATACTCTTTGAGTGCTCCGGACTTCTCGACTTCGAGAGCTACAATCTCCTCGATATGGCGTGCAGCATCGGGTGAGAGTCGGGTAAATCTGATGCCACAACCGTGCTCCTTGATGTCATCCTTCTCTGTCTTCCTCCAGACCACCACACCCTCTCCCGAGAAGAGTACCTCTCCGTTGTTGCGTAGAATGTCGAATGAGATTGTCTGCCCCACATCAGGGGGATTGTGGGTATGAACGAAGCAACCGCCTACGGAGATATTCACTGCAAAGTTCTTCTGGGTTCCCGATACATCGTTGTTGATTCTTATCAGAAGCGGGAATTTTACTCTCTCATCTTTTCTTCTATTCGAATAATCCATAATTAAATCAGGAAATCCTTTTGCACCTTTATTATATCCATAATTCCTTTTTGGGCAAGAGAAAATAATCTATCCATTTCCTCCTTGGATACAGGCCTCTTCTCCGAGGTGGATTGGAGTTCTACTATCCTGCCACTTCCGGTCATAACCAGATTCATATCGAGCTCTGCCTCCGAATCCTCAGCGTAGTTCAGATCGAGGAGTATCTCACCCCTTACGATACCCGCCGAAATAGCGGCAACCGGTTCGGATAGAGGCATCTTTGAGATAATGCCCATATTGTACAGTCTCTTGAGCGCATTCTGTACCGCAATGAATGCCCCGGTGATAGAACAGGTTCTGGTCCCACCGTCAGCCTGAAGGACATCACAATCGATTATGAGCGATTTGTCCTTCAAGACAGTAAGATCCGTTATTGCCCTGATAGACCGGCCTATCAGTCTCTGAATCTCGTGTGTGCGGCCCGATTTCAGGGTCTGTTCTCTTGGGGTTCGTTTGAGGTTTGCCCTTGGAAGCATATTGTATTCTGCGGTAATCCAGCCAAAATCCTTCCCGGTGAGCCATCCGGGCAGCTTGTCTTCGAGCGAGACCGTAACGAGTACCCGCGTATCTCCAAATGATATTATCAGGGATGACTCAGCATACTTATTTATATTGGTCTCGATACCAATCCTTCTCAGCTCGTCGAACGCCCTTCCATCAATTCTCATAGGCAACTCCTAAACATTGAATCTAATCTTTATTATATCCCCGTCCTGCACCACATAGTCTCTCCCGACGATCAGTAGTCTGCCCTTTTTGGCTGCTCCCTCTTCACCCTTGCATTCTATGAAGTCATAGTAGTGTATTACCTCGCCCTTTATGAACCCTTTTGCTATGTCCGTATGTATCTTTGCAGCAGCATCTATGATCTTGCCTCCCCTGATTAGAGACCATGCCCTTGTCTCGGTACCCACTATGGTGTAGAATGTATGGAGATTCAGAACCTCGTAGCCGACCTTGATTATCCGTGATAGCGCACTCTCTTCGAAACCGGCCTCCCTGAGTATCTGTGCCCTCTCTCGCTCGTCGAATTCGGAGAGATCCGACTCGAGTTTACAGGCGATCTTCACATATTTGGATTTTTGTTTCGTTACGAAGCTTTCGAAAGAGGAGACAATCTGGCTGTTCTGGGATGTGTCGGATATGTTGAGCACATAGAACATCGGTTTTGCAGTCAGGAGGAAGTTCTTTCTTGCATACTCCTTGATCTCGCCCTTCAGGTCGGAGTAGACGAGCATCCTGCCTTCATTCAGCGTCTTCTCTATCTGAGAGAGTATCTCCATCTCGGATACTGCCTCCTTCTCGCCAGTCTTTGCTGCATTTCTGATCTTCTCTATCTTTCTGGAGACAGTATCGAGGTCCGATAGAATCAGTTCTGTATTTATTATCTCTGCATCTCTCACAGGGTCGACACTCGTATTCACATTTACGACTCTGTCGTCTTCGAAACCTCTCACTATATGGCAGATGGCATCTACCTCTCTGATATGGGAGAGAAACTTATTGCCCAGTCCTTCACCCCTGGAGGCACCCTTTACGAGCCCTGCGATATCTACGAATTCGAGGGTATTGTGTGTTACCTTCTCCGGTTTTGCAATCCTGACGATGTTGGTCAACCTCTCGTCTGGTACTGTAACTATACCTACATTCGGTTCGACCGTGCAGAATGGATAATTCTCTGCTGGAACGCTGTTCCTGGTAAGTGCATTGAAGAGAGTAGATTTTCCTACATTTGGCAGTCCAACTATACCACAATTAAAACCCATAATATTCTCCCAAGGGGTGGCTAAGCCACAGCAAAAATATGATCCAATATACTTCTTTGACACATCCGCGCGAAAAGGGCAGATGTCATAAAGTAAGGATCTAATCGATATTATTACTCAATATCTGTCAGTTTTGCAATAATAAAGTAAGTGGGCTGAAATGAATATGATCTCAATAAATATTTGACAAGACACAGATATTAAATATATTATTACTTACCTGTTTTTAGGAGACTAAGTGATGAAGAAAATTTTTGTTTTGGTTTTGTTTGTATCGATAAGCGCAAATTCTATCTATGGCGCCGATGAGGCGGTACCCAATGCATCCAATCAGATCATACTGGGTGTTGGTCAGACAAGGGCATTGACAGTACCGGGTGCCACGAAGGTGGTAGAGGGTGATCCATCTGTGGTCTCTGTCTCTGCGGTTGGTAATCAGATAATCATCAGGGCAGTTGGGCCGGGCGAGACCAATGTAGTCATATTCAAGGGCAACAAGCAGATAGATTACTCCATAAAGGTTACCCCGTCTTCACAGAAGGCTACTATAGTAGATGTGAAGAGACTGCTCGGAGACAGGGAGGGTATAAAGATAAATCAGGCAGGTGAGCAGATAATATTGGAGGGAAACGCCATTACCACAGAGGATTACGACAGGGTCGTTCAACTCACAAAACTATATGGCAATGTCTCCAATATGGTAAAGCTCAACCCCAATGCAAAGCGGCTCTCCGCAAATGCCCTGATAGAGACACTCAAACGAAACGGCATAAAGGATGTAAATGCCAATGTAGTTGGCAATGTTGCATATCTCGAGGGTTCGGTGGAATCTCAGGAGGATATGAGAAAGATGGATCTGATAATCAGGGCGGTTGGTGAACAGGTAGAGAATCTGGTAACCATCGGAATAAAGAGGATGGTGCTCCTCGAGGTTCAGTTCGTAGAGATAAAGAGGGGTTCTTTCGACAAGATTGGCATCAAATATCCGACGGATATTACAGGGAATCTGCAGGGCAGTGTACAGTATCAGGATGTCAATGTAATAAAGGGTTCGGGTGAATCCTCACGACAGATTACGACGACAGGGGTTGCCTCGGCCGGAGCAGATTTTGCCTTTGGTTTTCAATTCAATGACGGTTATTCCCGCGTGCTCGCCCAGCCAAAACTGATATCTGCAAGCGGAGAGAAGGCATCCTTCCTCTCGGGAGGACAGGTGCCTATCCCTCTCATTACGAGGGATTCTGCAACTGTGGAGTACAAGGATTTCGGGGTAAAGCTCGAGATTACCCCAAACGCCGATTCACTCGGAAATATCCAGACGAGTATAGATGCCGAGGTGAGCGATGTGGACAGGTCCCTTTCCATTATGCTCCCCAATTCGGGTGTGTCTATCCCTGGTTTCAAGACGAGAAAGGTATCTACCAAGGTGACGGTAAAACACGGTGAGACCATAATCCTATCCGGGCTATTCCACAACGATGAGGCAAAGGATGTGAGCAAACTACCGCTCTTTGGACATATACCTATAATAGGTGAGCTCTTCAAGTCGAGGAATTTTCAGGAGAAGAAGACGGACCTCGCCATATTCGTGACACCCAAGATAGTCTCTCCGAACACACCGAGGGTAAAGGAGTTGATCGATGACATAAAGGCGAACTATAAGAAGGCAAGAGATGAGGTAAAGTTCAATATCTTTGATTGATGTATTTAGGTAAATGTTATGTTCAAACTAAAGATCGTCGGACAGGGCAGAGAGAGAATCGAGGAGTTCAATAAGACTACTATATTCGTCGGGAGGGCGCAGGAGAACGACCTCGTTCTACCGGTCCCGAGTGTAAGCAAGAGGCACGCAAGATTCCTCATAAAAGATGGCAGATATGTTCTTATGGACCTCGGGAGTACTAATGGCACATTTGTAAATGGGAAGCAGATAAGTGGACCTGTGGTAGTAAAGCCCGGGGACCAGATAAGTATTGGTGAATTCGAGTTGAATCTCATTCATATCCAGCCAAAGCCGGTGACTGCCGAGCTCAAACCCAAGTCTCCGCCGCCGGTCCCGAAGGCGCCGCCGTCCCCTCCCGTCAAGAATATCCGCCCACCGAGTTCAGCACCTATAAAGACGATTGGGCAGGAGAATCAGGAGATTATATCTGCATTCAAGAGAGAGGTGCATCAGAGATTGATAGAGGCGATGGACCTGAAGAGGCTGGATATAAACAAGCTCGGGGAATCCGAACTCTATGACAGGACGAGAGAGAAGATAAGGGAGATAGTCGAAAGTCTGGATGAGGCGGGTGGATTCCCGGTAGATGCGGATAAGGATCAGATAATCTCCGAGATAGTAGATGAGGCACTTGGACTCGGTCCTCTCGAGGAGTTCATTGCAGACAAGTCAGTAACAGAGATTATGGTAAACGGCGCCCGTCAGATATATATCGAGCGCGAGGGGAAGTTGTATCTGACCGGTAAGACCTTCTCTTCGGACCACGCGGTTATGGGAGCAATTGAGAGGATCATAGCCCCCCTTGGGAGAAGGATCGATGAATCGAGTCCGCTCGTAGATGCCCGACTCAAGGATGGTTCCAGAGTCAATGCAATAATCCCACCTCTGGCAATCAAGGGTCCAACGATTACCATAAGAAAGTTCAGAAAAGACAAGCTCACTATGGATGACCTCATAGGTTCGGGTACGATAAGCCCGGAGATGGTCGAATTCTTGAAGGTCTGTGTCTTCTATCGCAAGAATATACTGATATCCGGAGGAACCGGCTCAGGAAAGACGACTACACTAAACGCATTGAGCGAATTCATATCTGACAATGAACGAATAATAACAGTCGAGGATGCAGCAGAACTTCAATTGAAACAGGCGCACTGGGTTCAGCTCGAATCGAGACCTCCCAATATCGAAGGAAAGGGACAGATCACCATCAGGGACCTTGTGAGGAACTGCCTGAGAATGAGACCCGACAGGATAATAGTTGGAGAGTGTAGAGGCGGAGAGGCTCTGGATATGTTGCAGGCAATGAATACAGGACACGATGGATCGCTTACGACAGTTCACGCCAACTCCCCAAGGGACGCACTCTCACGACTCGAGACTATGGTGCTGATGGCTGGTATCGAACTGCCTGTGAAGGCGATAAGGGAGCAGGTCTCTTCGGCAATAAACATAATTCTCCATCAGTCCCGATTCTCCGATGGTTCGCGTAAGGTAACCCACATATCCGAGATAACGGGTATGGAGGGGGATATTATCACTATGCAGGACATATTCGTCTTCAAGCAGCAGGGATACGACGAGAACCAGAAGGTACTCGGAGAATTCGTGCCCACGGGCTTCATACCAAAGTTCTACGATGAACTCAGACAGAGAGGAATCGAGCTCGACCTCTCGATGTTCAAATAACCTTTTTTTGGGAATTATATGGAAGAATTACTGGTTACATATCCAGACGGAAGTCATAAGAAATTCTCGCTCTCCAAGGGCGAACTCCTGATCGGCAGGGATTCGGATAATGATGTGGTGCTTGCCTCTCCAGCCGTTTCGAGGAGGCACGCGAGAATATATATGTGGGATTCTCAGGTATTTATCGAGGACCTCGGTTCGTCCAACGGGATCTTCGTACAGGGCAAGAGGATAAATGAGGCGGCACTGGTAAAGCCGGGTGTGCCTATTAATATCGGTGAGTTTACACTGAATGTAATCTATGCAGACGAGGACGAGACAGAGGAGAAACCGCCGAGATTCTACCTCAAGGGGAGGATGCCGCCCTTCAAGGATGAGATAATTCCACTCGAAGAGGATGAGATATTCGTAGGCAGGGTGGACGAGAACCATATCGTAATTACCCACAATTCCGTCTCGAGACGACACTCCGTAATAAAGATTGATATGAGTCAGGAGATCGCCAGAATCTCCGACCTCGAGTCTTCTAATGGGACATTCGTAGATGGCAATCGCATCAAGGACGCTATTCTGCAAAACGGCAATATTATACGATTTGGGGATGTAGAGTTCGAATTCGTCGATACGCAGGCACCCAAGACCACAGCGAGCAAGAACAAGAAGACAGGCGGTCTCAAATTCTCCCGCAATATGATAATAGTCGTTGCTGTAGTGTTTGGATTGTTGTTCGTTCTGGTAGTCGCAGGGTCTTTGAAGAAGAGGGCAGATCAGAGGCGAATGATCTCGAATGTAGCAAAGCAGGAGAAGGGGAAGGAGTCATCCACGGACGAAAAGATAGCCGAATATCTGAGTAAGATAAGTCAGCAGGTCGAAAAGAACGATATCATCTCCGCAAGAAGGACACTCTCCGAACTATTGGAACTCGACCCAATAAACGACGAGGGCTTGAAGTGGAAGTCCAGGTTGGAGAAGGAGGGGCAGTATAAGGATCTATTAGAGTCAGGGGATATGAAGTACTCCATAGGCAGACTCGAAGAGGCAAAGGATATACTGATGAAGATTCCAACCGATTCGATCTATTACGAGAGTGCCATCCAGAAGCTCAAGGACATAAACTCCAAACTATTCAGTCAGACATTCTCCGAGCTCTTGAAGCTCAAGAGACAGAAGAAATACAAAGAGGCATACGAGATAGTCCCAAAACTTGCAAAGATAGACCCATCCTCCTCTGACCTCGTAAGCGAGATGCGTGAGCTCGAGAGGATTATGAGGCAGAAGAAGATAAAGTTCAATCCTGTGGATCTATCCCAGTATGTAGATAAGGGCTCACCCTCGACGGGTATAAAGAAGGACCCGTACTCGATAGTATATCCGCTCTACAAGGACGAGGATATTACAAGGGCTATAGTCCTCTATTACTCTGGCAAACCCGACAATGCGCTCCTCGAGCTCTCGAAGTTGTTGAAGAAGAAGGAGTATGCAAAGCAGAAGGACCGGATAGAGGAGATTCAACTCAGGATTTTCAAGATCAAGGGTAAATATAGAGAGGGACAGAGTGCAATGCTTCAGGGGGATGTAAAACAGGCTGACGCTGCCTTCAAGGAGGTACTGGAGAATGACTCCAAGGTCGTTCCATCCGACCCGCCCTCGGCTTTCAGAGAGGAGATAGAGAGACAGTTGATAGAGGTATATCTCAAACAGGGGTATCAGAATTTCGACAAGGGTCTATATGAGGACTGTTTTTCGAGTTTCCTCTCGGCATTCAGAATAAACTCCAGACATCCCGAGGTGCTCAAGGCATTCGCCAGGCTCGAGAAGGTTGCTCAGGAGGAGTATGAGAATATCGTACTCAACAAAGGGGATACGACTCAGGTAGTCAAGAAACTCAATTTCATCAAGTCGATTACCCTCCCTTCCTCCGATATTTATAAGATTGCCGACGAGAAGCTCAGGGGCCTGAAGTAACCTATATACGGAGATTGATATGCAGATTTCCGAAAAACTGAATAATTTTACAAAGTGGTATAGCGGTCGCATCTATGAGAATGCCACAAAGATTCTGATAGTCTTTCTCATCCTTACTCTGATCTCCATCTACTATACCTCTAAACTCAGATTGGTGAGTGATTTCGTGGACCTTCTGCCCGAGCACTTCAGGTCTGTATCGGACCTGAGGAAGATAATCGAGAGGGTGGGTGGTACGGGGAATCTCTTCATTGCCATAGAATCACCCGATGTCAAGGCATCTCAGAGATTTGCAGACGAGGTAGTCAGACTGCTCAAAGAGAAGTACAGAGATAAATTCAGATATGTTGACTACAAGATAGATGAGATCAAGGAATTCTACGAAAAGAATGCCGCTCTATATATGAGTTTGGACGAACTCGAGGATATCTCCGATAGGCTCCACCGGAAGGTAAACGCACTCAAGATGAAGAACAACCCACTGTTTGTGGATATATCTGGGAGTATAGAGGAGGATTCCAGGATTACATTCGATGACATCGAGACGAAGTACAAGAAGAAGACGGATTCGTACAATAAGTACATAGATGGATACTATACGGGTGAAGATGGCAGACTCCTCGCCATAATCGCAAAGCCCTTCGGCAAGTCAATGGATATGGACGAATCCAAGAGGCTGCTTGCACAACTCGAAAACGACATCGAATCACTCAAGCCCGAGAGTTATCATAAAGACCTCAAGTTCGCATTCACCGGTTCCTATAAGATAAATCTCGAGGAGTACGAGACCCTCAAGAAGGATATATTCGGCACGGCTCTATTGTGCCTGACACTAATTGGTCTGATCATCCTGATATTCTTCAGGAACCTGATTGCAGTAATCCTGCTGGCTATAAATATTACATCGGCGGTCCTGATTACCTTTGCAATTACATATTTTGCTATTGGTTATGTAAACACTGTCACCGCATTTATGGGCGCAATAATCGCGGGCACGGGTATAAACTACGGTATAATTATGCTCGCCCGATTCTACGAAGAGCGGAGACTTGGCAGGGACATAAAGGAGGCACTCGAAAACACAATAGAGGGGTCTATGATTGGCACAATCGGCGCCTCCACAACCACCGCCGTTGCCTTCGGGATATTCCTGTTTGCGGAGGTAAAATCCTTCTCGCAGTTCGGTTTCATCGGACTCTTGGGAATATTTATGGCCTGGCTACTGGCTTACTCTCTCCTTCCCGCGATGCTGGTTCTGATCGAAAAGAGATTCCCCTCGAAGAATGCGGGTGAGGCTTTTTCAAAGGACAGGAATTTATCGATATACAAGACTATCGATAGAATAAAGGTTCCATTTTTGATCCTCTGCCTTATCATTACCATCATCTCGATTGTCTTACTCATAAGGTTTATTCCCAACGCCCTCGAATACGATATGTCCAATCTCAGGACCAAATCATCTATGGAATCGGGCACCGCAGTTCTGGACCACCGCGTTAGCAAGATAATGGATACATCCCTTACACCTTCGATCATCCTCTCCGAGTCCGTGGAGGAGGGGAAGTTGATATGCGACGCCCTATATCAGAAGAAGAAGGAGCAGGGTGCCAATTACGGAATGAATGATTGCAAATCTATTCTGTCCTATATTCCCGAGGATCAGGAGGAGAAGCTCGATATCATCAAGGATATGAGAAAACTCCTCAAGGATGACACGATAAATCTCTTGAATGAAGAGGATAAGAAGAAGGTACTGGACTTCAAGAAGTACCTGCATCCAGAGGAGGTGAGCATCGAGGATCTCCCGGAGCCAATTAGACGGCAGTATACAGACAAGAAGGGTGAGATAGGCAAGTTTGTGTATGTGACACCCGCGGCGGGGAAGAATCTCTGGAATGCCCAGAATCTCTTCAGATTCACGGATACGATAAGGGAGGTAAGACTTTCAAATGGCAAGGTCGTTACCTCGAGTGGTGATGCAATAATCTTCGCAGATTTGTTGAGATTGATAGAGAGGGATGGTCCAGTTACTACCCTTGCCTCGCTCTTTGGTGTCTTGCTGATTGTGGTAGTACTCTTGAGGAGCAGAAGACATATACTCCTCGTCTCCACCTCTCTACTTGTAGGAGTCTTCTGGATGTTGGGGATCATCGCCCTCCTGGATCTAAAACTCAACTTCTTCAACTTCGTGGTTCTCCCAATGACCTTCGGTGTGAGTGTGGACTATGCCTTCAACATAGTTCAGAGGTACAGGCAGGAGGGGTATGGGAGTCTCAATAAGGTGATCTCAAGGATTGGTGCCGCGGTCCTCTTATGTTCTCTCACGACCCAGATAGGCTATGGGGTCTTGCTCACGGGCGATTCTCTGGCATTGAGAGGTTTTGGTAAGATGGCGCTCATCGGGGAGCTCACCTGCATATTCAACGCCCTGGTGGTTCTGCCTGCAATGATATTCTTGCTCGAGAGAGTTTTCAAAGATGAAACTAAGTGAGATTATCTCTCTGATCTTTGCAACCGGCTTTGGGGCGGGATATGCACCAAAGGCACCGGGTACCGCTGGCTCATTACTCGCTATCCTCCTCTTCTTGGGGATTTCGCATCTCGATCTGTACATCTATCTCTTTACGCTCGTAGTTGTATTTGCCCTCTCAGTATATGCCTCCGAGTTTGCAGGGAGATACTTCAATGATGTGGACGCCCCGAAGATCGTAATAGATGAGATAATAGGTATGTTCATTACATACATACCTCTGTACTTCTTCCCGATAAATGCGATAAATCTCGCAATCGGTTTTATCCTCTTCAGATTGTTCGATATTACAAAGCCATTCCCCGCCAACTGGGCAAATAGGATAAAGCGCCCCGTATTCGTCATACTCGACGACATATTCGCCGCCATCTACGCCGCCATAGTACTGACACTGGCTCTTATATTGAGATATAGGTAAGATAAATGGGTAAATGGATAAGTGGGAAATGAGTAAGTTAAAATTCCCCTCTCTGATAAAGAATTGATCCGAAGACCGACACCGTCCACCGACACCGTTCACGGAATATAAATGGGTAAATGGATAAGTGGGAAATGAGTAAGTGAAAATTTCTCTACCGTAGATGAGTATCCAGAAAGGACCACCGACCACTGATCACTGACACGGAATAAAAATGGTTAAATTGGAAGTGGGAAATAGGTAAGTAAATCCCCTCTTGTAGAAGGGTGTCTTGAAAAAACTCACCGACCACCGACACGGTTCACCGACACCGACACTGTTTTTAAGAGGGGTGTCTGCCGAAGGCAGACGAGGTGTGTTATTTTGCACAGGGAATCTGTGTGTTTGTCCTTATTTATAAATTCAACCTGTTTTTAGAGCAGACACATCGGTCTGCCCTTGCATTCATAAAATCCAAATCAAACAATCTAAAAATCAATCGATCGAATAGATAAGGGTGTGTCCTCTCCGGTGTAGTTCTTGCTTGACTATACACCCCTATTATATTAGAATCCGCTCCTATTAAAAGTCCGATTTTGGGCTTAATTTATTGATATTATTGGAAAATTTTTGAGATTTCTGTGAACTCGACGGGGACGGAGTGTAATTATTACCCCAAAATATTATGCTACCTGATGTAAATAGCTGGGCAGTAATTCATACCCACGCACGGTGTGAAAAGGTATTGGCTGAATTTCTGAAGAGCAGAGGGGTTATCTACTTTCTCCCTCTCTTGAAGAAGAGGAGGCAGTACGGCAGACACATAAGAGAATCTCAGATACCGATGTTCTCTGGCTATCTATTCTATGACTATGACGGGATTACGCGCAGGGAGATCCTCAAGACCAATAAGGTGGCACAGATAATAGAACCTGTGGATAAGGGGCAGTTGAAGAGGGAGCTCGAGAACATTGACAGGGCAATACTTTCGAACAGTGTGTTGCAGCTCTCTGATTTCAATGCGCCCGGTATCAGGGTACTGGTGACGGGTGGGCCACTTGCGGGTATAGAGGGGGAGTTTGTAAAGAGGAAGAATAAGACGAAACTCTTAATCAAGATTCACATACTCGGACAGGCTATAGAGACCGATATCGACGAGGCACTGGTAAAGAAGTTGTAAATATGTATCCATCTGTACTGGATAGAAAGAGAAGGGGGATAATAAAGAGACTGAATTTCTTGAGTGTGTACGGGTTCTATCTCGCAGGTGGAACTGGACTTGCATTACAACTTGGGCATCGAACATCCCTTGATTTCGATTTTTATACGCTTAAGCAGTTGGATACACACAGAATGTATAGAGAGTTTGAGGAGAACTTCAATAAGATCGAGATGACTTACATAGATGAAGAGACACTGAGGATGAAGACAGATAGTGTTGAAGTGGCTTTATTTGTGTACAATTATCCTCTCATAAGACCCGTTGTAAGTTTTGAGGGTATAGATATCGCCTCCCTCGAGGATATCTCTGCTATGAAGGTTGTGGCTATATCGCAGAGAGGACTCAAAAGGGATTTTATAGATATTTATTTTTTGATGCAGAAATTCGGTCTGAAAAGAATACTCGAGTTTGCAAAAGAGAAGTACTCCTTTAATCCCTATGTGGCAATACAGGGCCTGTTGTATTTCGAGGATGCAGAGAGAGACCCTCGATCTGACAGGTACAGAATGCTCAGGAAGGTGGAGTGGAACGAGATAAAGAGGTTTATCATAAAAGAGGTAGATAGATGCAGAAAAGAGATGTAAAGAGGATTCTCAAGAGATTCAAGTACATACTGGGCTCATACGATATAGATAAGCTGGATATCAAAGAGGACAGAGATGAGATAATTACGCGGGTGCTCAACTACGGCAACTGGGAGGATATAAAGGCACTAATGAGGCTCTATTCAGAGGAGGAGATAAGGGAGGTAGTTGCAAAGG
>Ga0123519_10003999_pt1 | contig 24127 bp, 20 predicted proteins | sample YelNatPaOPRAMG02_FD_87396 | JGI IMG/M metagenome (GOLD analysis project Ga0123519, IMG submission 87396) | Hot spring microbial communities from Yellowstone National Park - Yellowstone National Park OP-RAMG-02 (version 2) | ecosystem: Environmental > Aquatic > Thermal springs > Hot (42-90C) ...
CGTAGGCGCGGCATGTTGCCGCGGGGGAAGAGCATCACGATGTGGTGCGCTGGCCGCGTGCCCGTAACCGCGGCATGCTCCCATAGCGGAGGAACGCGCCACGATGGCGCGGCTACAGTGTCGCGTCGTCGCGAGCAATGCCCCATGATGCGGCGACCCGTCCCGTAGGCGCGGCATGTTGCCGCGAGGGGGTACGTGCCCCGGAGAGCGTTTTGGAGAAGCGAAATGCCCAACCTGCCTTCGTTCCGCGAACAGCTCATCTCGCAGATCCCCGCGCTGCAGCTCCTGATGGCGCTGGGGTACGAGTACCTCACGCCCGAGGAGGCGCTGCGCCTGCGCGGTGGCAAGGCGGGCAACGTCATCCTCGAGCTGGTGCTGGAGGGTTGGCTGCGCGCGCATAACGAGATTACCTTCAAAGGGCAGACCTATCCCTTTACCCAGGCCAACCTGCAGCAGGCCATGCGCCGGCTCACGGAGGAGCCCGTGGAGCAGGGGCTGGTGCAGGCCAACGCGCGCGTCTATGAGCTGCTGACGCTCGGCACCAGCCTCACCCAGACGATCGACGGCGACACCAAGAGCTTTTCCCTGCACTATATCGACTGGCGCCACCCCGAGCGCAACGTCTATCACGTGGCCGACGAGTTCCCCGTGCAGCGCACCCGCGCCTATGACACGCGCCGGCCCGATATCGTCCTGTTCGTCAACGGCATCCCCCTGGTCGTCATCGAGTGCAAGCGGCCCGACCTGGAGCGCGCGGGCGAGCGTGCGGTGATGGAGGCCGTCACGCAGATGATCCGCAACCAGAAGGAGGATGAGATCCCCGCCCTCTTTCTCTACGCCCAGCTCCTGCTGGCGGTGAGCGTGAACGACGCCCTCTATGCGACGGTGGGCACGGCGAAAAAGTTCTGGGCGCTCTGGCAGGAGCAGGCCGGCGACGGGCGGATTACGGATGTGGACCCCGACCTGCGCCCGTTGATCAACCGCCGGCTGACCGGGGAGGAAGCGCGCCGCCTCTACGCCTGGCGCGAGGGCGCCCGCGCGGTGCGCGCCTATTTCGAGGGCCTGCAGGCCGCGGGCGAGCGCCTGCCCACGCCGCAGGACCGCACCCTGTATGCCCTGCTGCGCCCGGAGCGCCTGCTGGAGCTGGCTTATCAGTTCATCGTCTTTGACGGCGGGCAGAAAAAGGTCGCCCGCTACCAGCAGTATTTTGCCGTGCGGCAGACGGTCGCCCGCGTGGCGGGGTTGAATCACCAGGGCACGCGCACGGGCGGGGTGATCTGGCACACGACGGGCTCGGGCAAGTCGCTGACCATGGTCATGCTGGCCAAGGCCGTGGCGCTCCACCCCGCCATCCGCAACCCGCGCGTGGTCATCGTCACCGACCGCATCGACCTCGACGATCAGATCTGGCGCACCTTTCGCGCCTGCGGCAAGCAGGTCGAGCGGGCCGCGTCGGGCGCGCACCTGGTCGAGTTGATCCGCACGACCAATGTGGATATCATCACCACCGTGATCGACAAGTTCGATGCCGCCGCCCGCGCGCACGTCTGCGACGCGGGGACCGACATTTTCGTGCTGGTCGACGAGAGCCACCGCAGCCAGTACGGCGAGGCCAACGCGCGCATGCGCCAGGTCTTCCCCAATGCCTGCTATATCGGCTTTACCGGCACGCCTCTGTTGAAGGCGGAAAAGAGCACGGCGGCGCGCTTTGGCGGCTTTATCCACAAATACACCATGCGCCAGGCCGTGGCCGATGGCGCCGTGGTCCCCCTCCTCTACGAGGGGCGTATGGCCGAGCTGGCCGTGGACCAGGAGGGCATCGACCGCTGGTTTGAGCGCGTCACCCGCGACCTTTCCGACGAGCAAAAGCTCGACCTGAAGCGCAAATTCAGCCGCGCCGAGGCCGTCAGCCGGGCCGAGCAGCGCCTGCGCCAGGTGGCCTATGATATAAGCGAGCATTACGTCGCCAACTGGCAGCACACCGGTTTCAAGGCACAGCTGGCGACCTCCAGCAAGGCGGCCGCGCTCCAATACAAGCAGTTCCTCGACGAGTTTGGCCTGGTCACGAGCGAGGTGGTGATCTCGGCGCCCGATACGCGCGAGGGCAACGAGGAGGTCGACGCCGCCCGCACGCCTGAGCTGGAGGCCTTTTGGAAGCGGATGATGGCCCGCTACGGCGACGAAAAGCGCTATCTCGGCGAGATCATCGCCTCTTTCGCCCGCCCCGACGGCGTGGAGATCCTGATCGTGGTGGACAAGCTCTTGGTCGGTTTCGACGAGCCGCGCAACACGGTGCTCTATGTGGATAAATCGCTCAAGGAGCACGGCCTGCTGCAGGCCATCGCGCGCGTGAACCGCATCTTTGAGGGCAAGGATTTCGGCTATATTGTGGATTACCGGGGCGTGCTGGGCGAGCTGAACGAGGCCCTGAACACCTACAACGCCCTGGAGGGGTTTGACGCCGAGGATGTGGCCGGCACGGTCACCGATGTCTCAGCCGAGATTGCGCAGCTCCCACAGCGCCACTCGGACCTGTGGGCCGTCTTTCGCAGCGTGCCCAACCGGCAGGATGTGGAGGCGCTGCAGGTCTTCTTAGCCGACGAGGCCGTGCGCGACGAGTTCTACCAGGCTCTGACCGCCTATGCCCGCTGCCTCAAGGTGGCTCTGGGCGCCGTGTCCTTTTACGATGAGACGCCCCCCGAGCGCATCGCCGCCTATAAGCGCGACCTGGTCTTTTTTCACGACCTGCGCGCCGCCGTCCGCCAGCGCTATGCGGAGACCATCGATTACCGGGACTATGAACGCAAGGTGAGCAAGCTGCTCGACGGCCACATCCAGTCCTATCAGGTGACCAAGGTGGTCGAGCCGGTCAACATCTTTGACGTGGAGCGCTTTGAGGCGGAGCTGGCCAAGCTGGGCACAGCCGCCGCCCAGGCCGATACCATCGCCCACCGCGTCAAGCAGACCCTTACCGAGATGATGGGGCGCGACCCGGCGTTCTACAGTCGCTTCTCCAAGATGATCGAGGAGACGATCGAGGCCTACCGCCAGGGCCGCCTGAGCGAGCAGGGCTACCTGAAGCGCACCCGTGAGATCATGGAGGCGGTGCGCACGGGCCGCGCCGCCGGCCTGCCGGAGAAGCTGGGCCGCTACCGCCATGCCCCCGCTTACTATGGCGTGCTGCGCGAGCACCTGCCCCAGGCGCCCGACGGCACTGGGGTGGACCTGGCGGAGATCGGCGCCGATATGGCCATTGCCGTGGAGGAGATTATCGAGCGGAACAAGGTGCGCGACTGGACGACCAACCTGGACGTGCAGAACGAGATGAAGCAGCAGATCGAGGATGAGTTGTATCTACTCAAGGAGCGCTACGGCATGGCGCTGAACGGCGAGGAACTGGATGCCCTCCTCGAGCGCCTCATCGAGGTCGCCAAGCACCGGGCGGCCCTATGAGCGAGATCGCATCCCGTACCCTGCGGTATGGCAGCCGAAGGATTGCCTACGAGCTGAGCTACGCCGAGCGCAAGACGCTCGCCATCAGCGTGCATCCCGACCTGCGCGTGACCGTCGCCGCCCCGCTGGAAGCGACCGTGGAGGAGGTCGAGGCACGCCTGCGCAAGCGCGCGCCGTGGATCCTCCGCCGGCAGCGCCAATACGAGACCTACCTGCCCCACCTGCCGCCGCGCCAATACGTCAGCGGCGAGACCCACCGTTACCTGGGCCGCCAGTTGCGCCTAAAGGTTGTGGCGGAGGCGCAGGAAGCGGTCACCCTGGCCCGGAATTACCTCTACGTGCACCTGCCCGACCCCACCCAGCGGCTGCGCGTGCAGGCCCTGCTCGATGCCTGGTACCTGGAGCGCGCCCACGCGGTTTTCGGCGAGCGCCTGGCCGCCTGCTATCCCCGCGTGCAGCGCCTCGGCGCCCCCTACCCCGCGCTCGCCATCCGCCCGCTCAGCTCGCGCTGGGGGCTCACCCGCCCCACGGGGCGCATCACCCTCAACGTCAAGCTCATCCAGGCGCCCGTAGCCTGCATCGATTACGTCCTCTACCACGAGCTCTGCCACCTCATCGAGCCCAACCACAGCCCCGCCTATTACCGCTTGCTCGACCGCACCCTGCCCGATTGGCGCGCCCGCCGCGAGCGCCTCAACGGCCTCGAGTCCGCCTGACCCCGTAGCCGCGGCATCGTGCCGCGCGTTCTGCCGCCCCTCACCGGGGAATACGCACGCCATTGTGAGGAAGCAGGCTTTGCCTCACAATGGCGCGGTTACGGTGTGATACCGTGTCCTGTAGGCGCGGCATGTTGCGGCGGGAGGAAGGGGAAGACTGGCACACGCGCAGCAACATGCCGCACCAGCCGCACGCTCGTCAAACGGCATCGTGAGACAAAGCCTGCTTTGCCGCTTGGCGCGCCTCTATCGCTACAACCCGACAATCCGCGGCACGATGCCGCGCCTACAGGCCATGCATAAAGGGCGGCACGCCCGTAGAGATGGGCGTGCCGTTCAGTGCCGTTAAGCAGGGTCAGGAGTCTGCTACTCCAGCGCCAGGTAGCGCTGGTTCGCCCCCAGGAACTCGAATACCGGATCGAACACCAGGATCAGCCCCGTCTCGCCCTTGGCGACCTGCAGCACGATCCAGCCCTCGGCCTCACCGCCCGGGTACAGGTTGGCGTCGAGCTCCGGGTCGGGACCGACGGCCATGGGCATATCGTACACTACATTCTGGCTGCCCGTGGCCTTGAAATCGGCGCCGCTGACGTTCACCGACTGGTCCCCGGTGCCGATCAGCCGCAGCGATACCTTGACGGCGACGTATTCCATGCCCTCGTCAGGCGGGTGATTGAACTGGTTGGCCTTTTGCACCAGCGCCAAGGCTTCATCGCCCCGGTGCACCTCACGCACAACAACCTCCCAGTCCTCCGTGACGGCCTTTTCGCCCAGCGGAGCCGGATTGGCCCGCTCGCGGCCGAGGTCGTTCGCCTGGATGCTCTCCAGCTCCGTGGCAACGGCAATGGCTGCGCCTTCATCCAGGGCGATGAACCGGAGCCCGTCCTCGTCGGAATTCCACATCTCGTCCACAATGAGGATCAACTGGCCCTCATCCTTGGGGATCAGATAGCTGATCCAGCCCTCAGCCTCGCCGCCCGGGTAGAGCTCAGCGTCGAGAACCGGCTTGGGGGGCACGGCCATCGCCGTGCTGTAGCGGACGAGGTGGCTGCCCGTGACATCGAAATCACCCGCACCGACCTGCTGCGGATCGTCGGACTCGGTGCTGGTGTTCTTGACGTGCACCTTGACCAGGAGATATTCCATCCCCTCCGGCGCCGGTTTATTGAACTGGTTGGCGGCCTGCAGGTCCTGCCATGCCGCGTCGCCGCGTTTGGTCTCGAGGACCTGCACATCGAGATGGGGGGCATGCACCACCTCGCTGCGCGGGAAGGGATTGCTGCGGCTGGCGCCGATCGTGGCCTGGGTGGGCGCAGGGGTCGGCGGCACGGCGGTGGGCTCGGGCGTGCTGCTGGGCTGCGCGGCGGGCGCATCGGCCTGCGCTTGCGCGGTAGGCTTGGGCTCGGTCGCAACGGCTGTGGCTCCTCTGGCCTCTTCAGAGCGTGCGGTAGTGGCGGAGCAGCAGCCGCCGAGCGACACGGTGAGCAGGATGGCGATCAATACGAGTGCGAGCTTGGTCGAGTGATGCATGGATGGCTCTCCTTGATTGTGTCAGCGATGCCTGTAATGCAGGGCTTGGCCAGGCAGCCTGCATAGCCTTCGGACTGACCCTGGCCTCGCTATTCGGCGCCCTGATAGAGGGCTGCCGCTTTCCTCACCTCCTCTGCAATTTCGTGGCACAGATCCGGCGGCGCGAGGTCACCGCGCCAGCGCCAACCCTCCATGATCAGGGGGATGCGGAAAGGCTCCGCGCAGAGGTCCTCCAGGTCGCGGTTGACCGTCCGCTGATCGACCTCACACAGGTCCGCCAGCTCTGAAGGGCGGTATCCCTGCGGGTTGCGATAGAGCAGGCGCTGCAGATAGGCAAGACGTACGGAACGGTTCATATCCTCACCTCGCCGTAGCTCGATCTGACGATATGATTATAAACCCCAACCTCGTCATCCGCCGTCGTATTCTGCGGCAAGAAACGGCAATTTGCGCGGCAGACCCGATTTTGCCAAAACTGCCCAAACGGTCTAGAATACTCATCCTCCTACCCATTCATCATTGTGCTACTGGTGTACCGGTCGCAGGGGTAGATTCTCGGACCTGCCCCAACTGATTGCCCAGTGTCCCTGGCTGGGTATCCTAGAGGAGGGAGGACTCCAGCTGTATGGATACGAGGCAAGCGAGCCACCGCCTCCGTGTCTGGCGTAGCGTGGGCGTCGTGGTCCTGACGGTTGCCGGCTGTGCCCTGTTGCTGGTAGCGCTGCAAAAGCAAGGACGCTCGCAATCGGTTGCTCCGGCGTCTCGGGTGGCGCTCCGGTCGAGCTCGCGCGGGGGCGTCAGCGCCGGCGCGCGCCAGTGGTTTGCCGCTGTAGTGCAGCAGCCCGGGATCATTACCGACACCTTTGAGACGGTGGTCATCAGCTCGACCACCGGCGTCGCTGTGCCGATGAGAGAGCCCCTGCCGGGGAGCGAGAGGGTCGCAGTATCCGGGGCAGCCGCCAGCAGTACCCCTGCGTCGGCCACAGCCACACCACCACCACAGCAGAGGGGAATCATCACCTACACCGTCCAGGCGGGCGATAACGTCTATCTGATTGCCCAGCGTTTCGGTCTGGATCAGGGTACCATCGTGTGGGCCAACCCCGACCTCAATGACGACCCCAGTCTGCTCAGGGTGGGCCAGCCGCTGACCATCCTGCCGGTAGACGGCGTATTGCACACCGTCAAAAAAGGTGAGACATTGCTGGGCATTGCCCAGACCTACAAGGTGGATGTGCAAAAGATTCTGGGCTTTGCCGCCAATGAGATTAGCGATCCTTCAGCCCTGCGCGTGGGGCAAAAGCTGATTGTGCCCGGCGGCATCATGCCAGTTGCGGCCAGGGCGCCAGCCACGGCGAGCGCATCCGCGTCGAGCGCAACCAGTGCCAGGAAAGCGCCGCCCCCCAACTCACCCACGATCTGCGGTGGCCACGTCTGTGTGCCAGATAGTGCGCCGGCAGTGCCGATCAATGCGCCGGCTGAGCCGGGCCGTTTCATCTGGCCGGCGACCGGCATACTCACCCAGTACTTTGGCCCCTGGCATGGCGGCATCGACATTGCCAACAAGCAGGGTACCCCGCTTCACGCTGCTGACGGCGGCACGGTGATCTTTGCCGCTCCGTCGGGCGGCTATGGCAATGCTGTGGAGATCGACCATGGCGACGGATTTGTGACCCTCTATGGCCACATGGTCAAGATTCTGGTGGAGGTCGGCCAGCAGGTCAACAAGGGCGACGTCATCGGCCTGATGGGCACTACCGGCCACTCCACCGGCCCCCATGTCCACTTTGCCGTGACCTACAAGGGCGGCCTGGTCAATCCTCTCGACTACCTGCCCAAGTGACGAACGAGACGGGGAGGGGCGATGCCATGTTGCCCCTCCCCAATCCTCTGTACCTCTACCCCCCATGCCTGCGCTGGAACAGCTACAGGCACAGCGCGGGCGGGGGGCCAAGTGAAACCCCTTGAACAAACTTTCATCCATCGCCCGCGCAGGAAGCCCCTCCTACGTCACGACACAATTCTGTCAAAGGCTATCTCTCTGCCGCCGCTGATGGCCTGCCTCAAGAGCCCGATGACAACACCAGGCTTTTGGGGCAGGCGCCAGGGATGGGGGGCCGCTCTTTTCAGCCCGCGTCGCCACTCCCGGCGCCTGCTACCATCTTGAGAGATAGCCGCCTCTTCGTGAAGTGGGGTGGATGGATGCTCGAGCCGGATTCGTACTTGCCCACACGCGGGGGCTCACGGCCGCGCCACGATGGGCGCGCCCTGATCCTTGCCGTTGTGACAGCCTTTGCTCTGGCAATTGCCGTCATAGCCCTGGCCTATCCTGCGGACCCGGGGAACCCCGTCTTGTCCCATCTTCTGTGCCCAATAGCACACCTGGCGCAGCAAGAGTTACCCACACCCACGAGCACGGCCCAACCGAGCCCGATCGCCATCACACCGCTGCCGGCGAAGGCAGCGACGACCCTGCCTTACCCGGGCCGGCTGGCCGTGATGCCAGCCTCCCTGCTCCTGCCATCAACTGCGACCATCTCGCCCTATCCCGACTGGCCCACAGCGACGCAGCTCCCACCGCCCCCTTCATCAACTGCGACCATCTCGCCCTACCCAGATTGGCCCACCGCTATGGCCACACGGACGTCTGCGCCCACATCCACGGCGACAGCCAGATCCACCGCGACGCCGACTGCTACGCCCACGCGCACGGCGCCAACGCTGCCTGCCACCCGCACCCCGGCGGCCACATCTACACCTACGCCTGTCTCGCTGCCAGGGCGGTGCACCCTGCAGGACGGCCTGGCTGGCTACCAGGGCACCAGCGCCACCACACTGAGCAGCTGGGAGCAGACGAAAAATCTCAGCGCTGGCGACATGACCGTGCGCTCTGGCGGCGGAAAGCTGGGCTTGTTGCGCTTTGACCTGACCGGCATGCCCCAGGGCGCAATCCTGCGCAGCGCCACCCTGCGCCTCTACACCGCCGGGTCCAGCAACCCGATGGGCATGCACTTGCAGGGCTATGTGCTGAAACGGGCATGGGCCCCTGCCGAGGCCACCTGGCTGGGCCCAGTCAACGGTGAGCTGTGGGCGGCGCCGGGCGCCAATGGTGTGCCCCAGGATCGCGCCGCCTACCCCATCTTCGACGTCAACACCGCGCCTGCCGGCCAGTGGACCGAGGCCGATGTGACCAGCATTGTGCGCACCTGGCTGGCTGACCCCAGGCACAACGACGGCCTGGCCATCCGGGGTGAGGGGGCCAATTCTGTTGAGTATAGCTTCGGCAGCAAGAACGCCCTGGACCCGACCATCCGCCCGCAGCTCGTGCTGGTATGGCAGGATTCAGGCCACCTGGGCGCTCTTGATCTGCTGCTGATCATCGTCTCGGGTTCAACGGTGCGCCTGATCCTGGTAGGGGCGGCTGCTACCCTGGGCGTGGCCCTGGGCCTTGCCCTCAGTCAGGGCAACGGCCACCGGCGCCCATAGGTGGCCTGAAACGACAACCCAGGTCGATCACCTCTCCCACATCCCGGCCAGCCTGGCCGGGTTGACATCGGCGACGTCCACCCGCCCCAGCGCCTCTCGCCTGGCCACGCGCCGGGCGATGGCATTGCCGATGGGGCCAGCCCATGGGGCATAACATGGACCCGGCCCATGTTGTGCTTCCCGGCCATTTGGCATATACTGCAAACTGTTCCTCTTTCTCAATCTCCGCCCGGGCTCCCAGCCCCCTTTCAGTGACGAAGGAGAGTTGCCGATGCAAGTCGCCATCATGTCCTATGCCTTTTGCGGCCTGCAACAGGCCGGCCTGATGGATGCCTTTGGCTTTCTGGAGAGCGTTCGCTATCGCTATGGCCTGCACGCCTGCGAGCTGTGGAACGGCACCCTGGCCTCCATCGACGAGGACTATCTCAAGAAGGTGCGTGCGGCGCTCGATGAGCGCGAGTTGACCCTGGCCTGTCTGTCTGTTGATGGCGCCCACGTGTGGGACCCCGACCCCGCCGTGCGCGAGCGCCACTACCAGAACGCCGTCGCCCACCTGCACGCAGCCGAAGTGCTCGGCGCCCAGTCGGTGCGCATCGATTTCGGCGGCCAGAGCGCCGAGATGAGCGAGGAACAGTTCGACCTGACGGTGAGCCGCTTCCGTGAGTATGCGCAGCGCGCCTACGACCACGGCTATCGGGTGGGCCCCGAGACGCACTGGGGGCCGGCGCTGGTGCCCGAGAACATGAAGCGCGTGCACGACGCTGTCGCCAGCCCCGCCTATGGCATTATGCTGCACGTGGGCCATTGGGTAGAGGGACGCGCCGACGAGGGCGACCGGTTGGTGGCCCCCTGGACCTTCCACACCCATTTCGACTGGCGCATCACCACTTCCTGTCTGCAGGAAAAGATGGAGATCCTGCGAGACGCCGGCTACACGGGTTACTATTGCGTGGAGCACCACAGCGGCAAGAACGAGTATAGCGAGGTCGGAGTCCAGGCGGCGATGATCAGCAACGTGCTGGCACATTGGCGGGAGGATGCGTGATACGTGATACGTGAGGTCGCCGTGAAGCGTAATAAGTGAAGCGTAATAAGTAAAACGTAATAAGTAAAACGTAATAAGTGAAACGTAAAGTAGGGTTGTCATTCCGATGCGTTTCTTGCTTCTCAGGATACTTGCACTGGCAGAGGCTGCGCAAAGCGTCGGGTACCCTGTAATAGCGATATTACTTATTACGCCTTACTTATTATGTCCTATGGCGACCTCACGTATCACGCATCACGTTTGACGTTTGACTAACAGGAGGTTTCCCATGGCAGACAAGGTGCGTATCGGCATTATCGGCGTCGGCATCATTGGCAAGCACCACATTGAGACCTACAAGAAGCAGGTCCCAGAGGCCGAGATCGTAGCCGTGGCGGATATCCGTGGCGACGAGGCGGCCCGGGTGGCGCAGGAGAACGGCATTCCCGCCCATTATACTGACTATAAGCAACTCCTGGCCCGTGATGACATCCAGGCCGTGGATGTGTGCTTGCACAACCGTCTGCATGCCCCGGTCACCATCGAGGCGCTACTGGCAGGCAAGAACGTCTATTGCGAAAAGCCGATCTCATGGGTATATGCCGAGGCCAAGGCGATGGTCGACACGGCTAAAAAGGCTGGCCGCCTGCTGCACATGCAGCTCGCCACCATCTACTCGGCCGAGGCGCGCGGCGCCAAGCGCCTCATCGATGATGGCAAGCTGGGCGCCATCTACTATGCCAAGTCGAGTTGGTATCGTCGGCGTGGCCGTCCGTTTGTGGATGGTTATGCCACGCCCCCCTTTGTGCAGCAAGAGGCGGCGGGCGGCGGCGCCCTGCTGGATATGGCCGTCTACCACATCGGGCGCATGATGTGGCTGCTCGGCAACCCGGGGCTGATCAGCGTCTCCGGCTCCAGCTATCAAACGCTGGACAACATGTATCCCGATCGGCGCGCCGCCAGCCACTATAATGTGGAAGAGCTGGGCATGGGCCTGGTGCGCTTGGCGGGCGGCATCACCTACTTTATCGAGGAGGCCTGGGCCATCCACGGCGACCAGCCCGACGGCGACCACATCTTCGGCTCCAAGGCCGGCCTGAAGGTCGAGCCTCTGGGCTACTTTAGCACCCTCTCCGATATGGAGATGGATGCCACCTTTGACGTCAAATCGGCCGACTGGCGCTGGCACCAGTGCAACCCCCTCGAGCAGGCCTATGACAACTCGCAGCGGCACTGGGTGTGGGCGCAACTTGGGCGCGTGCCTCTCATTGATACGGCGGGCGTGGCCCTCAAGACCTCGATGATCACCGAGGGCATCTACCTGTCGTCGCACCTCGGGCGCGAGGTCACCGCCGCCGAGATCGACGCCGCCGACCCCAGCTACCGCTCCGTCGCCAGGCCCTTCGGTCTGGATCAGTAGGGACGTAGATAACCGCCAAGGACGCAAAGAGCTTTGGAGCACGAAGGACGCGAAGCATTGAGCGTCGCAGTAGCCACCCTGTGCTTCGTGTAGCTGCCCTGTACAGGATAGCCGCTTTCCGAGGCATCCATGGCACAGATGCCCAGCCCTTCGCGCCACTTCGCGTCCTTCGTGCTCCTGGACTCCTTGCGCCTTTGCGGTTCACTTTCTTTGGGAGGTGCGATATGCCTGTCTTCCCCGAGCCAACCGTTGGCGATACCAGCTGGTTCCAGCAGGATCGTTTCGGCCTCTTTATCCACTGGGGCATCTACTCGGTGGCGGCGCGCCACGAGTGGGTAAAGAACCGCGAAAAGATCCACGACGAGGACTATCAGAAGTACTTTGACCACTTTGACCCTGACCTCTACGACCCGCGCGTGTGGGCGCAGGAGGCCAAAAACGCGGGCATGAAGTATTTCGTGGTGACCACCAAGCACCACGACGGCTTTTGCCTGTGGGATTCGGCGCTGACCGATTACAAGGCGCCCAATACCCCCGCCGGCCGCGACCTGCTGCGCCCGATGGTGCAGGCCTTCCGTGAGCAAGATATGAAAGTCGGCTTTTACCACTCGGTGATCGATTGGCATCACCCCGAGTTCCCCATAGACGGGCTCCATCCTTACCGCGATGATGTGGCCTTCCGCGAGGCGCAGCAGGGGCGCGATATCCGCAAATACGCCGAATACCTGCACGGGCAGACGCGCGAGCTCCTGACCCAGTTCGGCAAGATCCATATCATGTGGTTCGACTTTTCCTATTCCCAGGCCGACTGGGGCTGGTCCAAGGGCAAGGGCAAAAACGACTGGCAGTCCGAAAAGCTCATGGCCATGGTGCGCGAGCTACAGCCGGGTATCATCGTCAACGACCGCCTGGAGATCGGCGGCGATATCCGCACCCCCGAGCAGTATCAGCCGACGGGTTGGATGATGGTCGATGGCAAACCGGTCGTGTGGGAGGCTTGCCAGACCTTCAACGGCTCCTGGGGCTATCACCGCGACAACCTGGATTGGAAGCCGCTGGAGATGCTGGTGCAGATGCTTGTCGACACCGTCTCCAAGGGCGGGAACCTCTTGCTCAACGTGGGCCCCAATGCGCGCGGCGAGTTTGAGCCGCGGGCCATCGAGCGCCTGCGCGGCATGGGCGAGTGGATGCGCCTGCATGGCCGCTCCATCTATGGCTGCACGGCCAGCGATTTCACTCCTCCCCCCGACTGCCGCTATACCCAGAACGGCAAGCGGCTCTACCTGCACTTCTTCGCCTGGCCGTTCCGCCATGTGCATCTGCCCGGGCTCGCCGGCCGTGTGGAGTATGCGCAGCTGCTCAATGACGCCTCGGAGATCAAGATGCTGGAGAACGACCCACACCGGCAGGCGCAGAACACCACCATGGGCGGCCAGCGGCCTGATATCCTCACCCTCGAGCTGCCCATCCAAAAGCCGGCGGTCGCCGTGCCCGTGATTGAGCTTTTCCTTAAAGACTGAGGGATAGGGAGTTGGGGTATAGCGCCGCCGGTGTTGCCGCCTCGCAGGCGGCAACACCGGCGGCGCTATACCCCAACTCCCTTCAGGTCATAGGAGGAGATCAACCTGATGCCGAGACCCAACGTGCTGCTGGTGTTGGTAGATGACATGGGCTATGGCGATTTCGGCGCCTTTAACCACGGCCTCTCGCGCACGCCCACGCTGGATCGCCTGGTGTCGGAGAGCATCTGCTGCGCGCAGCACTACTCGGCCTCACCTGTGTGCGCGCCGGCCCGGGCGGGGCTCCTGACCGGGCGCTACCCCCTGCGCACCGGCGCTATCGATACCCTGGAGGGGCGGGGGCTCGACCGGCTGGCCTTGCATGAGGTGACCCTGGCCGACCATTTCCGCGCCGCCGGCTATGCCACCGGCCTGGTGGGCAAGTGGCACCTGGGCGCGCTGGACCCGCGCTACCACCCCAATGCCCGCGGCTTTGCCGAGTTTGTCGGCTTCCGGGGCGGCTGGCAGGATTACTATGACTGGCGCCTCGACTATAACGGCTCGACCCGCCGGGCCGACGGCCGCTACCTGACCGATGTCTTGACCGAGGAAGCAGTGCAGTTCATCCGGCGCCATCGCTGCGAGCCCTTTTTCCTGCATGTGGCCTACAATGCGCCCCATTTCCCCTTCCAGGCGCCGGTAGAGGATGTGCGGCCCTTTGTCGAGACCGGCCGCTTTAACCGCGGCGTGAGCACGCTCTATGGCATGCTGCGGCGCATGGACCGGGGGCTGGAGCGCCTGCTCGCCGAGCTCGACCGCCTGGGGCTGGCTGAGGATACCATTGTCCTTTTCACCAGCGACAATGGCCCCCAGTTCGGCGGCCAGGGCGACATGGAAACGACCCGCTTCAACTGCGGGTTCAACGGCGCCAAGGGCTCGGTCTACGAAGGAGGCATCCGTGTGCCGGCGGTGCTGCGCTGGCCGGCGGGGCTGCCGGGCGTCCGCCAGTGCGATGAGCTGATCCACTTTACCGATTGGCTCCCCACCCTGCTGGCGGCGGCTGGGCTGGAGCCGCTCCCCGGGCCGGCCCTCGACGGGCACAACGTGCTGCCCATCCTGCGGGGCGAGGCTGGCGCGCAGGAGCCGCGGCGCTTCTGGCAGTGGAACCGCTACACCCCGCTCGTGACCTGCAACGCCGCCATGCGCGAGGGGCCGTGGAAGCTCGTCCGCCCCAGCATCCGCGAGGCCATGGTGGTGGCCGAGTCCGACCTGGCCATGGATGTGGCCTTGAAGTACCAGCCGGAGGGCATCACCGATATCGAGCGCGGGCCCGAGCCACCGCGCCAGGTGCCGCCGCCCCCGCCGCCCGAGCTCTACAACATCGAGCGCGACCCGCTGGAGCAGGCCAACCTGGCCGCGCTCGAGCCCGAGCGCACGGCGCGCATGCTCTCGGCCCTGGAAACCTGGTTCGAGGAGGTCGACGCCGAGCGGCGCCGTATCCACGACTAGGATCTGCCTGCGAGGGACCGCTGCACGCGGCGCCGCCTCGCGAAGGCCCTCGTAGTGGCAGCTTCAGGCGCTCAAGCCGCTCGAGCACACAAAGCGCTGGGTGGCGCTGCTCCAAGTGACCGGCCTGCCCAACCAGCTTGAGCGGCTGAAGCTGCCACTGCACCAGGGGTGTCAGGTCGGGAGGAAAGGATGAACAACCGCGAGCGATTCTGGCGCACGATGCGCTTTCAGGCGGTCGACCGCCTGCCGTTCTGGGCCGATTGGCTGGGGCCGTGGGAAACATGGCGGCGCCAGGGCTTGCCCATTGCGAGCCCGGCAGCCCCGGAGCTATTCGATGAGAGAGCCTGGTTCATCGATTTCTTTGGCTTTGAGGGCATGTATTCGGCATTCTGGGGCCAGCCGCGCGTGCCGGTGAACATTGGCCTCTGCCCGGGTTTTGCCATCGAGGTGCTCGAAGAGACGGCAAGCTATCGCATCTACCGCGGGGGCGGCGGTGCCATTGTGAAGCAATTCAAGGACCCGGGCGGGTCGCTGATCTCGACGCAGTTCCTGGAGTACCCCATCAAGAGCCGGCGTGACTGGGAGCGGCTCCGCGACGAGCATCTCGACCCCAATGCGCCCGGGCGCTATCCCCCTGAGGCCGAGTGGCAGGCCCTGGTCCGGCGCTGGCAGGACCGCGGCGAGGCGCTCAGTGTTGACGGTGGCAGCTTTTACGGGTTCGTGCGCGACTGGATTGGCCCGGAGGGGCTGAGCTACATGCTCTATGACGACCCCGCCCTTATCCACGAGATCATGGACTATCTGGCCGATTTCTACCCCCGGGTCCTCCACAGGGCGCTCCACGATGTGGAGATCGATTTCGCCATGTTCTGGGAGGATATGTGCTACAAAGCGGGCCCGTTGCTCTCACCGACCATGTTCCGTGAGTTTATGCTCCCCGGCTATCAGCAGGTGACCTCTTTCTTGAGGGAACATGGCGTCGAGCTGTCGTGGGTAGACTGTGACGGCAACATCGAGGCGCTGATCCCCCTCTGGCTCGAGGGCGGCGTGCAGGGGTTCTACCCGCTGGAAGTGGCGGCAGGCATGGATGCAGGCAAGCTGCGCCTTCAGTACGGCAAGCAGATCGTGATGTGGGGAAATGTGGATAAGCGAGCCCTGGCCGCGGGCAAGGAAGCGATCGATGCGGAGATGGCCCGCCTGGCGCCCGTCGCGGAGGCCGGCGGCTTTATCCCCCTGGTCGATCACGGTGTGCCCGATGACGTGCCGTATCAGAACTATTTGTACTACCTCGAGCAGCGGAGGCGGTTGGCCGGCCCCCGTTGAGGCCAAAGTGGTGTAGCTCGGTGTAGGGGCGGGCGCGCCAAACTGTCATCCCGAGCGGGTCTGCGAGCCTATCGTTGGGGCGGATTCTGCACAGCGAGAGGTCCTCTCTGTGCCATGAGGACGCTTCACTTGAGCAGGCTGAGTGCTATTGCCGGTTGGCTTGCCCGCTCAGCGTGACATGCACAATGCAGGTTGTTCAGAAAGTGAATTGTACTCCGATCTTGTGGGCAGCTTTTGGCTCAATTCAATGCTGGTGGTACAATCAGGCTGAAAGCTACAAAACCACCGATGAGAACGCATAAACACAGATGGAAAGCTTCCGCTTTTCCGTCTGTGTTTATCTGTCTGCGCCGGTGGTCCGCATCTGTCTTTTTCTCCATAGAAGGAGCCGCGCATGAAGGCAGTTGTGCTCTACAAGCAGGAAGAGGGCTGCGTCGATGTGCGTGAGATGCCCCGGCCGGTGATCGGGCCCAATGATGTGCTGGTCGCGGTCGAGACGGCGGGCATCTGCGGCAGTGAGATCCATATCTACCACAACCAGGTCAGCTACAAGCTCAACCCCCCGCTTACTCTGGGGCACGAGTTTGCTGGTGTGATCGTGGAAAAGGGCGCCGATGTGCGGGGCTTTGACATCGGCGACCGCGTGACCGTGGAGACCCACGCCTACGTCTGCGGCACCTGCCGCTACTGCCGTGCCGGGGAGTATAATATGTGCCCAGAGCGGCGCTCCTTTGGGTTCACCGAGGATGGCGCCTTTACCAACTATGTGCGTGCACGGCAGCAGATCCTGCACCACGTGCCAGATAACGTCTCTCTGCCGGAAGCGGCCCTGACCGAGCCGCTGTGTGTGGCCTATAACGCGCTGGTGGAAAAGACGCGCATTCGCCCGGGCGACAATGTAACCATCCTGGGGCCTGGGCCTGTTGGTCTCTTTGCTGTGCAGGTCGCCAGGTTGCTGGGGGCAGGGACCATTTTGGTCTCGGGCACCGGCGCTGACAAGGGGCGCCTGGAGCTGGCCCGCCAGCTGGGCGCCGATGTGGTCGTCAATGCTCAGGAGGAAGATCCCGTGGCGCGCGCCCTGGCCCTGAGCAAAGGCGTGGGTTCCGATGTGGTCATCGATGCGGCAGGCCCCTCTATCACCCTCAAACAGAGCCTGCAGATGGTACGCCGCAATGGCCAGGTCACCAAGATCGGCTGGGGGCCCGAGCCCGTTGGCTTTAGCCTGGACCCCATCATCGAAAAAGTCATTACCCTGCAGGGTTCCTTTAGCCATACCTGGGAAACGTGGGAGCGCGTCCTGAGCCTCATGGGGCAGGGCAAGCTGACCACAGCCCCCTTGATCAGCGCACGCTGGCCCATCTCCCGCTGGCGTGAAGCGTTCGAGGCCATCGAAACCAAGTCCGCTGTCAAGATCCTGCTCGATCCGGAGGATTAGCTACTAGCTATCAGCTATTAGCTCCCCTAGCAAGGAGTGCCATGATTACTCGCCAGGAAATCGGGCGACTGGAGCGTCTGGCTGCCGAGATGCGCTTGCATGTGGTGCGCATGATGGGGCCGGGCAAGGCTCATCACTTTGGTGGCTCACTTTCGGCCGCTGATCTGGTGACGGCCCTGTACTTTTACAAAATGCGCTACAATCCCGCCGAGCCTCATTGGCCGGAACGTGACCGCTTTATCATGAGCAAGGGGCATTCGGTGCCGGCACAGTACGCCGCCCTGGCGATGCTGGGGGTCTTTCCGCTGGAGGAGCTCGCGACGCTGAAAAAGCTCGGCAGCCGCTTGCAGGGGCACCCGGCCATGCACTATACACCCGGCCTGGAAGGCTGCACAGGATCGTTGGGGCAAGGGCTCTCCTATGCCAACGGCATGGCCCTGGCGGCGCGGTTGCAGGGGCTGGACTACCGCGTCTACTGCCTGCTGGGCGATGGTGAGTTGCACGAGGGGCAGGTCTGGGAGGCGGCCATGACCGCCCCCAAGCTTTCCCTGACCAATCTGACGGCCATCGTGGACCAGAACGGCCTCAAGGCCATGGATGCCGTTGCCTGCGGCAAGCCCGTGGAGCCGCTGGCCAAGCGCTTTGCCGCTTTTGGTTGGGCGGTGAAGGAGATCGATGGCCACGATATGGCCCAAATCTGCCGCGCCCTCGATTGGGCTTCGGTGCGCACCGAAGCGCCGGGCGTGATCATCGCCCATACCATCAAGGGCAAGGGGGTCTCGATTTTCGAGAACGACGCGGCTTTCCACAATGCCGCCCTGACCCCCGAGCAGTATGCCCAGGCCGAGGCTGAGCTGGAAGCTTACCTGCAGACCCTGGGGGAGAAAGCCTGATGCAAACGCGAATAGAAACCCGCGTCGCCTATGGCGAGGCCCTGTTGGAGCTGGGGCAGGTGCGGACAGACGTGGTTGTGCTCGATGCCGATCTCTACCGCTCTACCCGCACGGTGCTTTTTGCCGAAGCCTTCCCGGATCGTTTCTTCGATATGGGCATTGCCGAGCAGGATATGGTCTCAACCGCCGCCGGCCTGGCGGCCAGTGGCCTGGTGACCTACTGCAACTCGTTCGCCATGTTCATCACGGCGCGCTGCTACGACCAGGTTCGTATCCAGATTGCCTATCCTTCTCTGCCGGTGCGGCTGGTGGGATCATCGGCGGGCCTCACCCAGGGCCCCGACGGCGCCAGCCATCAGTCGCTGGAGGATATCTCGCTGATGCGGGGGCTGCCCAACATGGCCGTGATTGTGCCGGCCGATGATATCGAGACCCGACAGGCCACCGCTGCGCTCGCCGATTGGCCCGGCCCGGCCTACCTCCGCCTGGGGCGCTACCCTACGCCGCGCCTCTTCGACGACGGCTATCGCTTCCGCATCGGCGAGCTGCGCCGCCTGCGTGAGGGCGGCGATGTGACTCTCTTCGCCTGTGGCCACCTGGTGGCCAAGGCGCTGGAGGCAGCCGAGTTGCTGGCGCAGGACCACATTGAGGCGCGGGTGGTGAATGTCGCCACCATCAAGCCGCTGGATCGCGCGGGCGTCCTGGCGCAGGCGGAGGGCGTGCAGCGCGCCTTTACCGTGGAAGAGCATTCGATCATGGGCGGGCTCGGCAGCGCCGTGGCTGAGGTCCTGGCCGAAGAGGCGCGGGTGCCCCTCACCCGCCTCGGCGTGCGCGATCAGTTCGGCGAGTCGGGCCTGGCCGATGAGCTGCTGGAGAAGCACGGCCTGCAGCCCGGGGGCATCTATGCCAGCGTGCTGAGCGCGCTGCGATAGGACATAATGAGTAACGAGTAATAAGTAAGGTCGCCATTGCGGACTGAATGTAGCTCCTTGAGGCATTCGCTCTAGCGAAACTGACGAGGAGCATCGCGCATACCGCAATGGCGACCTTACTTATTACTCGTTACTTATTATCACTCGATGCCGTAAGTGATCTGCACCTGATACATCACCTGCACCTCGCCCGGGCTGATGGAGGTGGGTGCAGCAGCCATCATCACTTCGCCCGCCCCACTGGCGCCGCGGCCCCCGCCATAGTAGACGGGCATCACGGCGCCGCCCTCCGTCACGGCCAGCACGGGCCCCAGCTCCACATCCGCCAGCTTGGCCAGCGACTCGGCGCGGCTCTTCGCATCGGCCACGGCTTTGGTGCGCGCCTCCGCTTCCAGCTTGCTCTGATCCTCGATCGTAAAGCTCACTCCCCAGACCTGGTTCGCCCCCGCCGATACCGCCGCGTCCAGCGTCGAGCCGACCTTGCTCAGGTCGCGGATCTTGATCTGCACCATGTTCGACACGCGGTACTGGGCAGGGGCCGTGGGGTCGCCCCCATAGTTACGCTCCGAGTTGATGCTGAAATTCGAGGTCTGGATGTCCTTGTCGGCGATGCCCAGTTCTTTGAGCTTGGCCAGCACGGCCGCCATCTTGGCATTGTTCTGCGCTGCGGCGTCGCCCACGTTGGCGGCCAGGGTCTCGACGCCTACACCGATCAGCGCCACGTCGGGCTGGCCGGAGACCGTGGCGCGCCCCAACACCGTCACTGAGCGTTCTATGTCAGAGGCGCTGGCCTGCGCCCGGACCTCCTTGGGGCCACAGCCGGAGAGCATGACGGCTGCGGCCAGGAGGCCGATCAATAGGAGAGGAAGAATGCGCGCTCGCATCTGCGACATGGGCTCCTCCTTGGGCCTACTTGATCGCGAAAGTGACCTGCACCTGCGAGTTGAACTGCACTTCGCCCGGGTTAAGCGAAGTCGAATCGGCGCCCTTGCCCATAGCTGCCGCGGCAGGGATGATGGGGCCGCCACCGGTGTTGCTTTCGTTGATGGTGAGCACCTCACCCACGGTCACGCCATTCAGCTTCGCCAGGGCTTCGGCGCGGGCCTTGGCGTCATCAATGGCCTTGCTGCGGGCCTGGGCCTCCAGGGCGGTGGTATCCTCCAACGTAAAGTTCACCCCCCATACCTGATTGGCGCCGGCGGCAATCACTGCGTCCAGCGTGGAGCCGACCTTGCTCAGATCGTGGATCTTGATCGTGACCATGTTGGAGACACGATAGTTGGTGGTGCCTTCGGGGCCGTTGAGGCCCGGCTGGCGCTCCGAGTTGATCGAAAAGTTGGAAGTCTGAATATCCTTGTCGGCGATGCCCAGTTCCTTCAGTTTGGCCATGATGGCAGCCATCTTGGTGTTGTTCTGCGCCGAAGCGTCGGCCACGTTGGCGGCCAGGGTCTCTACGCCGACACTGATAGCGCCCAGGTCAGGCGTAGCCGAAGCGTTGCCCCGCCCGAGTACGGTCAGCGTGCGCGGCGTGTTGGCTTCGGGCGCAGTATTCTGTGCGGCAACGACAGCCGGCCCGCAGCCGCTGAGCACCGAGGCGAGGGCGAGGATGGCGGCGAGGGTCAGAAACAGATAGACGAGGGGCTTGCGGTTGGTCATGATTTCCTCCTTCGGAACGTACGAGCTTACTGTTCTACGCTTTGGACGCTCCAAAGAGGGGAAAGGTTCCCGAAGAGGCGCTATTTGAAAAGTATCAGGCCCGCCCCTGCGCCCGGCGCCGCGCCACCCCGAGCGCCGCGAGTGCGACCCCGAGCAGCCCCAGTGCGGCCAGTGCCGCCGCGACGTTCACCTGGGCCAGTGGCCAATGGCTGCCGCGCACCCAAGCGAGCAGGTGCAGTGCGCCGCGCGTGTGCGCATCCAGCCACAGGGCTGTGCCGGCCTCCAGGTTGGCGAACCACAGCGCCGCCCCCAGGGCCATGCCCACCCACGGCATGCTCAGGGCGCTGCCGAGCGCTGCCAGGGCCAGCAGCAGCGAGCCGGAAAGGAGCGCGCGCAGGAAGACGAGCCCGCCCGAGAGCTGCCCCCCCGCCCGCGCCATGAGCGCCGGCAGGTAGAGGGCACCTACCCCGGCCATGAGCGTGTAGACGATGCCTACGGCCAGGAGCTTGGCCAGCGCCAGCTCGCAGGAGGGCATGGGCCAGGGGAAGAGGAGCGGCCGGTGGCATGGCTCGGCGTCGGACCATACCACGGCGCCCGCCACCAGCGCCCAGAGCGGCAGGTAACATTCCGCCAGGCCCTGGTAGGCCTTGTATTGCCCGGCCAGGGTGAGGGCGCCCGTCTGCCCCAACCAGCGCACAGCGAGCGGCAGCACGGCGAAACCCAGCGCCAGCAGCACGACCGGCCAGTTGCGCAGCCACAGGCCCTGCGCCGCCAGCAGCCGCAGGAAGCGTCTGCCCGGCCTCACGGCTGCCCTCCCCCGTCCTTCAGGAACGCCAGGTCGGCGGGCGCCAGCGGGCGCAGTTGGGCGATGTGCACGAGGCGGCGCAGCGCCTCCTTTTGGGCCGCGGCGGGCGTGCGCGCGGCCCAGGCGGCTACCAGGGTATCGGGTGGCGCCTGCCCGGCAGGCGGCAGCGACGCCGCGGCGTCGCTGCCATAGGCATCCGTGACGATCCGCGTGCTCGCCAGGGCCCGCAGTGCCGCTATCTCATCGCCCGTGTAGCCCGCTTGCGTCCACACTGAGAAGTCGCCTGCCGGGAGGCTGAGACTGAGACGCAGCCATTGCTCGAAGCGCATGAGGGCACGGTCGCGGCCTGCGCCGGGCTCGATCAGGCCGAAGCCGGTCTCGTCCAGCAGTCCGGCATCGTCCAGCGTGGCCAGGCCTACCGGGCTGGGCACGACGGCGATCGGCGCCACGCCCGTCCAATCCTGCGCCGCCGCCAGCAGGCGCTGCAAGTCTGCGCTGCCCGCCCTCCAGGTGTCCAGTTCCTCCAAAGGCACGGCATACTCGATGCCGCCCTGCATCCGCTTCCACCAGGGCCCGCCCAGCAGGTTGACCCGGTTGCGCTTTGCCGCCAGGCGCCAGGAGCCGTCCGATTGTTGCGTAAAGCCCGTCAGGTCGGTGATGGCCGAGGGCGCGCGCACGGTGACGTCGAAGAGCGGCTCGGCGTCGTTGAACGGCTGCGTGCGGTCGGCCAGGGCGCGGAAGACGGCCGACGACATGCCGATCTCCCAGGTCAGGCGCTGTTCGCCTGGCAGCGGATACCAGCCCCAGCCCGCCGGCAGCAGGACCAGGCCGGTGGAGGCCAGCGCCGCCGGCGTCTCGTAGGGGTCGAGGCGCCAATCCGCCACATTGCCGTGGTAGGCGATCGTCACAGTCACCGCTTGCCCGGGCGCGAGGGGCGCCGGCAGGGGGATGCGCAGCAGGTCGTTCTGCCGCTCGAAGGGCGCCGCCGCGCCGTCCAGCGACACGGCATCGACCTCGAAGCAACGCCGCAGGGTCAGGGTCAGGGCGTCCAGCGGCGCATCGGCCGGCGCCTGCAGCCCGACCGTGGCCTGCACCTGCGCCAGCGGCGGCCGGGTGAGGTCTACCGCCAGGTCGTAGCCGACCGGCACGGCCACAGGCGTGCTGGGGGCGGGCTCCCGCGGCGCGGGGGCTTCGCTCAGGCGCAGTGACGGCTTGACGGCCTCGCCATACTCGGCGATGGCGCGCCACTGCGCGGCCACAAAGCCGTGCTCCACCGCGATGAACGGCGCCGCGGCGCCCACGGTCACGAGCAGGGCCGCCCCGGCGAGGAGCTTGCCGCGCAGTTGCCGGGCATCGCGCCGGGAGCGGAAGAGGAGAATGAGCAGCGTGAGCATCCCCAGGCTGCCCAGCACCCAGAACCCCTGCTGGGCCAGAAAGAGCCCCGTGTACAGGTGCGCCTGCAGGCCCGCGGCCAGACGCGAGTTGCCGCCCCAGATGAACTCGGGGGTGGCCAGCAGCCCATAGGGCCACTGCAGGATTCCCGCTGCCAACCGTGGCGCAAACAGGGCGATGGCGCGATAGAGGATCAGCAGCACGAGCGCCGCCAGGCCCGGCAACAACGCCCCGGCGAGCTGGCCCAGCGCCTGCGCACCCAGGAACGAGGCCGCGAGCGAGAGGATGATCAATCCGCTGTCGTGCAGCGCCTGGGCCCAAGGCAGGGCCATGCCCGCTGCCTGTGCCGCCGTGGCGTACGATACCATAGTGTAAATCAGCGAGGGCAGCGTAACCTCCAGCCAGCAGGCGAGCGTCAGCGTGCCCAGCGCCAGGGTGCGCGCCAACCCGACCTGCCACGAGGGCAGCGGCCAGGCCAGCAACACCTCGTCGGAGCCGTTCCGCCGCCCCCGCTGCCACGTCCAGGCGGCGAACGCGCCCAGGGCCAGGCCGAGCAAGGCGAGTGGCTCTTGCATCTGCACCAGCCGCTCCAGCGCCGGCGCCTGCCACTGGCCCACCAGGATAAAGACCGCCGGCGCCGCCACGATCAGCGGCCACGGCAGCAGGCTGCGCCAGAGCTGGCGCAGCTCACTCGCCAGCAACGCACGGAAGGGTTTGGTGATCATTGCTCCACCTCCCCGCCTCGCCCGATCAGGCTGAGGTACCCTTCCTCCGCCGTCGGCGCGGCCGGTTCGGCGCTCGGATCGGGGCGCGCCGCCGCCAGCAGCCGGCGTACCATGCGCTCCTCTTGCAGGCGCTCGGCGATGACCTGCGCCCCCAGCGGCCGCGGTGCATCGGCCGGGCCGCTCAGCGACCACACACGGCCCTCCGCCTGCGCCGCCAGCTCATCCAGAGTGCCGCTGAAACGTACCTCGCCCTTGTGCAGCACGACCACGCGGTCGGCCACCTGCTCCAGGTCGGCCACCACATGCGTCGAAATGAGCGCCACACGGCC
>Ga0123519_10004000_pt1 | contig 24122 bp, 18 predicted proteins | sample YelNatPaOPRAMG02_FD_87396 | JGI IMG/M metagenome (GOLD analysis project Ga0123519, IMG submission 87396) | Hot spring microbial communities from Yellowstone National Park - Yellowstone National Park OP-RAMG-02 (version 2) | ecosystem: Environmental > Aquatic > Thermal springs > Hot (42-90C) ...
CCTCTAATTTGCTACTTTTTATGTAGTTGAGGACTGTTTACCAATGGATTTGGAGAAGATCGGCTACTTGTTAAACTGTATAGAAAGAATTGCTTTTCATGTCTAGATGAGTTTATAAATTATTATAAGCAAATATCAATAAAGAAAATAAGCGTTTTATTGATAAATTCCATTAGCAATGATGGAGATAGTGAGAATTTAGACAATTATGACAAGTACACAAGATTTATTATCTGCAATTTTAGCCTTGTAAGGTGAAGAAAGAGACACATCTAAATACCGATACATCATTTATGCGAGGAAATTAACCGAAGGAAAGAAACAATAAGCACGATCTTTAGGAGATCAAGTGACAATATGTGAAGAAATTGCCGAAAGTAGAAACCTAAAATTACTTGATAGGTCACCTGAAAAAAAGCGCCAAAGAATCAGATTTAGAAAAATGCTTGATGAGATATAACAGGGTAAGTATGATGGCATTATTACCTAATATCCATATCGTTTGGTTTGACTCATAACAAGAAAGATGCGAGTGAAATAATCAACCTTCTTGATAAGGGTATTACCAAAGCCTTACTATTTGTCAGCTCTACTTTTGAAGATATTTAATCAGACAAAATGAATTTATGAATTGGATTTGTTTTATCCTAATAATACTTAGATAAACCTCCAGTCAATGTTAGAAGAGGCATAAGAAGAAGTATTGAGGAGAGAAAATATTAAAGTAAAGCCAAGCAAGGCTATTACAGAGATAGAAACCAGATTAAGGCCAGATAAACTGAAGCCCGAAGCTAGAGAATACTCCCTTCAAGGTTAAATCTACAGGCGTGGGACAGTTTGAAGTATCATAGTTACTTCTCCTTTACAACGATTTTTTTAGAACATCTTGTATCATCCTATAACTATACCCATCGAGGAGTAGTTTTGTAGGCATTGTGCTATACTTACAATTTATCCGTTTAAAGCTATGTGAAGTACAATTATTGCGGACTCAACATGGTAACGGGGCTTCATCGGGAAATACCAGAAAATACATGTGCAATCCCGATTGTAAACGCCTCAAGAAATCAATCAGGGCTAAAGTGCTAATAGATTGGCTCGTAAGTTCTTCAAAACCAATTTTAAGCTCATTATGGCTGATTATGAAGCTTACCAGACTCGTTTAGGACAACTTATTAAACAGAAAAGAATTGTAATCAGGAAAGAGGCTCGAAACCTTAAGGGCTATCTAAAAGTTGTCAAATAAGATATTCAACAGACTTCTTTTGGACTGGCCAAGCTTCCTATCGAATCCAGAGCTTTCAAAAAAACTCTCTAAAGGTGGGTAACCTTGAGGCTGAAGGAGCTAAACTTGAGGGAAAAATTAAAGAATTACGGGGACAGTTAATTAATCCAGAGAAAAACAAACTAACACTAGAACTATTCTTGAACCTTGTAAAAAGGCCGAAATAATAATCAAAACTGCTGATGCTGTCAAAAAAGACACAATTTTCCGTTTGATTTTCTTTAACTTAGAAGTTGATGATCAAAAAGTGACGTCATATCGGCTTAATCAGCTCTTTGAGGGCTTTATGGAAGCGGGCTTTGTCCGCTCAAGTCGGGGCGGGCGGACTTGAACCGCCGACCTTACGCTCCCAAAGCGTACATTCTAGCCATCTGAACTACGCCCCGATATTTTTCGATAGAAATGTCTATTCTTTTGTTTTTTTAGAAACCTTTCTCTTTTTATTGCTTCGGTTTTACTATTATAGCATTCACTATAGACAAGCCTCCACGGACCTTTTTTTCTTGTTGATCTATTTAAACCTCGGTTATGATAATCAAGTCTTTTTTGTAAATCGCTAGTATAACCAATATAGGTGCTTTTATTGGTTAGGCTTTCTAAAATGTAAACAACAAACATGATCTTAAGTTGGGGCGGTCCCGAGCCACTCGGGACGACCTTACATACCCTATGCGTACATTCTAGCCATCTGAACTACGCCCCGATGAGATTATTATAAAGCTTAAAACCAAAAAATTAAAGCGTAAAACCGCAGTAAAAAACTTAAAATCTCTTGTCCTTAAACGTAAACAAACTTACCTCTAGAATTCTCTCAAAAGACTGTTTATATCAGTTTCATCTATATCTCTCAATTTTTCCAACCAATACTCAACCTCATTAGCTGACGAAAGAATAATTTTGAGGATTTAATAATATCTCTTTTGTTGAAAGCGACTTAAGCCTCGAAGAATTAATTTGATTGAAATAGTAGCTTTTAAAAACTAATTGCTTATCGCCCAATAAAGTTGACATACTTTACGATTGCGATTTATTGCATAAGTTTTTAGCTTCAGATTAAAGCTTGATGCTATCTATTTTAAGCTTAATCTAATCAACAAATCGTTGTTCCTATCTTTTCTCCTAAAATTGCTTTTTTGAGATAACCTTTTTTATAGATGTTAAAAACAACAATATGAACATTGTTGGCTTTGCAAAGTGAAATTGCTGCTTTATCAACTATCTGAATTTTTTCATTTCTAAAAGCTTCATCAAAGCTGACGTAATCAAGTTTTTTGGCTGTCTTGCTGATCATCGGATCTTCGCTGTAAACACCTTCAACTTTAGTCGCTTTAAAAATGGCATCCGCTCCAAGTTCCAACCCCCGCATTGCTGCAGTTGTATCAGTGGTAATAAAAGGCAAACCTGTTCCTCCTCCTAAAATAACAATTTTTCCTTTTTCCAAATGACTAATTGCGCGCCTTCTGATAAACGGCTCGGCAATTTGCTTCATTTCAATTGCGGTTTGGAGACGGGTCGGCAAACCTCTTCTCTCCAGCGCATCCTGAAGAGCCATAGCATTAAAAATCGTTGCCAACATTCCCATATAATCGGCTGTTGACCGATCCATTCCCTGCCGACTGGCAGAAAGTCCGCGGAAAATATTACCTCCACCGGTTACAATCGCAATTTGTACGCCGGTTTGATAAGCCTCTTCAACTTCCTTGGCTAAATAAGCGATGAAGTCCGGATCAATCCCATATTCACGTTTTCCCTTCATTGCCTCACCTGAAAATTTTAAAAGGATCCTTTTATATTTTGGTTTCATATTTTTAATATTTAATTTAAAAAAACTGCCTCCTGATCCAATTTTTAACCTTTATTATCATACCAAAAAAATAAATTCTGTTGATGGTTTTTAAATTGGAATTAGACTTTTAATCAAAAAGTGTTGTTGTAACGCCCTCTTCCTCATCAAATTTGTTAAAATGAATTTATGAGAAGACTTGAGATTATTATTCAAAATTTGATCAACGTTATCCAAATTGCTTGGGAAGAAGACAAATGGTTGCTTTTGGGTTATTTTCTCACCTCTCTTTTTGGCGCAGCTCTTCTTTTTGCTTCGTTTTTTGCTTTTAGACTTCTTGTAGATCAGGTAACAATCAATCTCGGCCGCTCTCCGCCTGCTATTTTAATAATAATTATTATCACTTATCTTTTTTTTGAGTACCTATCGCGATTCGTTTATTCAACTGTCAATCAATATTATTTTGACTATATAGAAAGATCAAAACTGCAAAATGCCTTAACAAGGATTTTTATGACCAAACTAGCTGATCTTGATTTTGCCCATCTTGAAAACGGAGAAATAAGAAACCTTATCGCCCGGGTGGAAAGTACTTTTACATGGCGGTTGCCCGAAAATTTGCGAACAATGAATGGAATGGTCTACAGCATTTTCGGTCTAATTTTAGCTTTTTTTATCTCTTTGACGTTCAATCCTTTATATTTCCTTCTCTTGGCTGCGGTCACCGCTCCTTTATATTATCTGCGAGCAAAATACAGTCGAGCAGCCTTTTCTATCTATAGCTCAAATGCCCCTTTAACCAACTACCTTTGGTATCTACGCAATCTTTTCATTAATTTTCAAACTCTCTCGGAAATGAAACTTTATCAACTTAAGGATTATTTTATTAAAAGGACTGCTGATATCCAAAATTCGCTTATTACTGAATATCAAAAACCGATCGTCAGATATACTCTCTTTGCCACTCTAACCTCCCTACTGATTCCAATCGTCATTTTTTTTACTATCCTTAATTTCCTTAATCTTACAGTTACGGGACGAATTTTCACCATTGGACAATTTACGTTTTTCCTCAATACCCTTTTTGCTTTTTCAAGTCAAATTGCCAGCATTCTCTTCAATCTTGGGGCTTTTTACGAAAACAGCCTCTTTGTCGAGGATTATTTCAAACTTCTTTCAATCAGAAATCTGGTTACTGTACCAGCAAGACCTTATCTTTTCAAAAAAATCGAGCCACGAGAAATTAGATTTGTTAACATTAGCTTTGCCTATCCTGGGTCAAAACATTTAGTTTTGAAAAACATTAACTTCACAATTAAAAAAACAGAGGACATCGCCATTGTTGGCCACAACGGCGCCGGCAAAACCACCCTCATTAAGCTTTTTCTTCGCTTTTATGACCCCACTCAAGGAGTGATCCTTATTGATGGCGTTGACTTGCGGCAAATTGATCTTAACCATTGGTATCAACACTTAGGCATTCTTTTTCAGGATTTTGCCCGTTATAATCTGACTTTAAGAGAAAATATTGAGTTTGGTGACATTTTCAAAAAAAAATCCCAAAAGGCCCTCCTTGCCGCAACAACACAAGCACAGGCCGAGGATGTGGTAAAGAGTCTTCCTAACGGTTTTGACCAGATTCTTGGCCGTTGGTTTGAAGGCGGTCAAGAATTATCAATCGGCCAATGGCAAAAGGTAGCGATTGCCCGCGCTCTTTACCGCTCTGCTCCTTTTCTCATCCTCGACGAACCAACTTCCAATATTGATGCCGAATCTGAATATGAAATATTCAGCAATTTGAAAACAGCTTATAAAGAAAAGTCTTTAATCTTCATCTCTCATCGTTTTTCTACTGTCCGTATGGCTGATAAAATATTAGTGCTTGAAAACGGTCAAATCATTGAGGAAGGCAACCATTTAGAGCTTTTAAAAAAACAGGGTCTTTACGCCCGCTATTTTCAAATCCAAAAAAAAGGTTATGAATAAGTATATAATTAACCTAAAACAAAAAAACAAAACTAATACGAATAGTGAAAAATAATCAGAGGAATATTCCGATTTTTAAAATTGAATAATGATTTTCCTAATTGCCTGATTATTTAATTATTTTATTTCTTTATGGCTATCTCGCTTTTATTTCTGATCTGGATTTTGATGATTTTTGCGGCCGCCGCCCTTCTTCCCCATCTCATCCCCTACCTTGGCTTTTTTCCTTACGGGCAGATTCTTACCCAATTTCAACTGCCTCATTTTGTTAGCAGCTTAGCCAACTTTGACGGCGTCCATTATATCCTTATTGCCAGAAATGGCTACGTTCAATATGAACAAGCATTTTTTCCTTTTTACCCCCTTTTAATCAGATTAATTTCGCCTCTTCTAGGAAAAAATCACCTGCTAACAGGGCTAATTATCTCAAACATCTTTTTTTTTGCCGCCCTTATGATATTAAGCCGTTATCTTCGTCTCATCGGCCTCAAATCTCCCTCTTTCGAATATTTAATTTTTAATGAAAACTTGAGGCTTCAAATACCAAGTTATATTTTTTGGACAATTATTTTTTTATTAATTTTTCCGGGCTCTTTCTTTTTTAGCGCTGTTTACACTGAAGGGTTGTTTTTGTTTCTTATGATAACCACTTTGTATTTTCTTGAAAAAGACCAATGTCAACCGGCGATTGTTTTTGGTTTTTTATCTTCCTTGACCAGAATAACGGGATTGTTATTAGCAATCCCTATCGCTCTCAAATTAATAAATGAAGTTAAAAAAAAACATGTTGTAAATTGCCGATTACTAATTGCTCTTTTCTCTCCCTTGCTTGGCCTTTCCACTTACTGTCTATATCTATGGCGGACAACCGGTGACCCTTTATGCTTCTTCCACTCTCTTCCGGCCTTTGGCACCCAACGGTCAACCGCTTTAATTCTCTTGCCTCAAGTTTATTATCGGTATTTGAAAATCATTCTCACCGCCGCTCCTAATTTTCAATACTTTATCTCCTGTCTTGAAGTAATTATCTTTAGTTTGGTTTTTTTCGTCCTTCTTAAGGATTTGTTTTCTCTTCTTAAAAAAAACTACTCGCCCCTTCTTGGACTTAACCTGTTTTCCTTAGCTAATATTCTCCTTCCTACTTTTACCGGCTCATTTTCCTCGATTCCCCGCTACTCGCTTATGTCTCTCTCGTTTTTTATCGCCTTAGCCCGCTTGAAAAATTCTTCGGTAAAAATTGCTTTGGCGTTGATATTTGGAATTGTCAATCTTATCCTTTTGGGGTTTTTCATCCAAGGATACTTTGTCAGCTAATTCCAGATGTTAAAATACAAATATCAAAAATAAGAAGCAACACTAATCAAACTCATAGGTTTCAATAAAAGCAAACAAAAATTATTTTTAAATTTTTTGATATCTCATGTCTAAGCTCCCTTTTTTCTATAAAGCTAAGGCGGGAAAAATAAATTTCAACCGCTCTTCAAACAACAATCTTCAAGTTTATCTTTTTGTCTATCTTTTTATTATTGGCCTTTTTCTTGCCGCCATAATTTTGAGGCTTTTCCAACTAACTATAGTTAAGGGCGATTATTACTTGCGGCTTTCTGAAAACAACCGTATTCGGGAGTTTATCATCGAACCCAAAAGAGGTCGGATTCTCGATCGGAAAGGATTTGTTGTTGCCCAAAATACAAATGCCGATATCAATATCAACAAGGAGCGTTTGCCTTCCAAAAGAACTTACCGCTCATCCGAAGCAATCGCCCACCTGGTTGGTTACCGACAGATTGCCGACAAGAATGATATTAAAAATGACAATTGTCTTAATAAATTAAGGCTGGGTGATAAGGTAGGCAAAAAGGGAGTGGAAAAAATTTTTGATTGTTATTTGCGGGGATATGCAGGGAAAAAACTAATCGAAGTTGATGCTAAGGGCCAACATCTAAAAACCTTGACAATAATTCCCCCCAAAGATGGCCAAGACATTCAACTCGCTTTTGACCTAGAGCTTCAGGAAAAAGCCTATAACTTAATTAAAGACAAAAGGGCGGCTGCTGTCGGCATTAAACCCCAAACAGGTGAAATATTGTTTTTTGTTTCCTCGCCCTCTTTCAATGTCCAGGATTTTGAAGATGAAAACATCTATAAAATAAGCATGTATTTGAAGGATAAAAACAAACCGCTTTTCAATCGAGTAACCGAAGGCGCTTATCCGCCGGGATCTATTTTCAAGCTTGTTGTCGGAACTGCCGCTTTGGAAGAAAAACAGATTGAGGCAACCACTATTTTTGAGGATACCGGCATCATCAAAGCTGGCACTACCATCTTCGGAAACTGGTATTTTTTGGAGCAAGGAAAAACCGAAGGAATGGTTGATTTTGTCAAAGCTATCCGCCGTTCCAACGACATCTTCTTTTACAAAGTAGGTGAGAAACTGGGGGCAGAACGAATAAAATTATGGGCTGATCGGTTTGGCTATGGGAAGATTACCGGCATCGGTTTTGATGAGGCTGAAGGAACTATTCCCTCACCTTTTTGGAAAGAAGAAAACCTTAATGAAACTTGGTATCTGGGCGATACTTATAACCTTTCTATCGGTCAAGGCTATCTTCTCGCTACTCCTCTTCAAGTTGCTTTAGCAACAGCCGCTTTTGCCAACAACGGCTATCTTTGCCAACCGAAACTATTGAAAAATGAATCAGCTATAAACTCTTCTCTTTCTGAATATCAAAAACCAAAGTGTCAAAAACTGCCCATCTCCCAAAAAACCTTAGACCTTGTCCGTCAAGGTATGATTGAAGCTTGTTCTCCAGGCGGGACCGGCTGGCCGTTCTTTGATTTTAAAGTTAAAAATACCAAAAACAAGGATGAAATAATTACCACTGCCTGCAAAACAGGTACGGCTGAATCGCATGCCGAATCAGGCATCCCTCATGCCTGGTTCAGTGTTTTTGCTCCGGCAAGCTCCCATGACCAATCAACAGGCAGTAAACCAGAGATTGCCGTAACCGTTCTTATTGAAGAAGGCGGCCAAGGATCGGATGTAGCCGGACCAATAGCCAAAGAAATTTTAAAAGCATATTTTGAAAGAAATGAATAAAAATTTCAGTTTTCAATCAATTATTAAGTCAAAGTAAATTCTTGGTTAATTGAAACCTGATAATTGAGAATTTTTATTCAATTAAAATCCTCGCGTCTAAAACTTTAATTCCCTTCCCTTCCGGCAGAACCAAGATCGGGTTCAGATCTAACTCTTTAATCTGAGGAAAATCAATCACTAGTTGCGAGAGGCGGCCAATTGCATCAATTAAAGCTTTTTTGTCCAAAGCTCTCCTCCCTCTTATTCTCTCAAAAATCTTGGCGCTACGAATGCTTTTAATCATCACTTCAGCATCCTTTTTGGTCAAAGGCGCCAACCGGAAAGTCACGTCTTTTAATACTTCTATATAAATTCCGCCCAAACCAAACATAATCGCGTGGCCCAAGTTTGAATCTTTTTTTACGCCCAAAACCACCTCTAATCCTCCGCCATCCTCCAATTGCTGCCATGATGGCGCCATCTCCATCAGCAAAACACCATCCAACTTTGCTTGAGGAACGTTGGCCGATACGGTAGCAATCATCTCATTAAAACGGTTAGCTACTTCTTCGGGCTTGACATCGAGCATAACTCCACCGACATCGGTCCGATGAACAATATCTTTGGAAATAATCTTCATTGCCACTTTCCCTCCCAATTCTTTGGCAGCTGCAACCGCTTCCTCGGCTGAGCTGGCTCTGCGACTTTTAAGGAGCGGTAGACCATAAGCTTCGATTATTTCGCGCGCTTCAACTTCGGGAAAGAAAGTTTGACCTCTGCTTTTCGCTTCAATCATGATGGAAACTACCTTGACTTTATCTAAACCGGCAAAAACAAATTTTTCTCCTTCAGGCTCACTGACATTCTGATAGAATTTAACTAAAGACGCCATTACTCTTCCCGCCTCATCAGGAAAAGCGATCTGAGCTACTCCTGCTTCTTTTAATAGTTTAACTCCCGACTCCACGGTTGATTGACCCATAAAACTGACGATAATTGGCTTGATGGAATTTTTCTTAGCCTCAATAATCACCTGCGCCGTCGCTTCAATCTCTGTGGTTGTCTGCGGCGTCAGGATAATCAAAAGCCCATCCACATTTTTGTCCTTCAAAGCAAAATCAATCGCTGCCCGGTAACGGTCGCTTCGGGCATCTCCTAAGACATCAATCGGATTATTGATGTTTGATGCCGGCGGAAAAATCGTTTTTAACCCGTTGATTGTTTCCGGAGAAAGTTGAGCTAGTTCCAACCCTTTTTCAATCAACGCGTCAGTTGCCAAAATTGCCGGACCACCGGCATTGGAAACAATAGCAATTCTTTTTCCTTGAGCAGGAGGGTTATTGGCAAAAGCGACCGCACAGTTAAAAAACTCTTCCACTGAATAGACTCTAATCATTCCGTTTTGACTGAAAAAACCTTCATAAATTTTATCGTCTCCTCCCAAAGCGCCAGTATGCGAAGTTGAAGCGATTGCGCCAGCAGCTGTCCGGCCGGCTTTAAGGACAATGATCGGTTTGGGATTATCGCTTCGGATCACTCTGTTAACTGCACTAATAAGTTTAGGCGAGTTCTTAAACTGTTCGGCATAGATCAAAATTACTTTGGTTTGAGGATCGTCGGCAAAATACAGTAAAAAATCGGCCTCATCAAGACAGGCTTTGTTGCCAACGCTCACGAATTTGGAAAAACCGATCCCAAGACTGTTGGCGTAATCAATGACCGAGCTACACAAAGCGCCGCTTTGGGAAATGAAGGCAATTTTGCCTTCTTTTGGCGTGCTGACGGCAAAGCTGGCATTCATGCTTATCTGCGGATTAATGACTCCCAAACAATTTGGTCCGACCAAGGCAATGTCTGAATTGAGGCAGATTTTTTTTATCTCTTCTTCCAATTCTGCTCCCTCCCCGCCCCTTTCTTTAAAACCAGCGGAAATAACAATTGCCGCTTTAACTTTTTTCTCCCCAGCTTCTTTTAAAACTGCGGGGACTGCTTTGGCCGGCACAACAACTACCGCCAAATCAACCTCTGACGGCACTGCCTTGATGCTTGCGTATGCCCGCCTGCCTAAAACTGTTTCCGCATTTAGATTAATTGGGTAAACCTCCCCTCGGTAACCAAAAAGCAAATTCTTAAAAACGTCGTTGCCAACACTTCCTTCTTTGGTTGAGGCGCCGATAACAGCAATTGATTTGGGATAAAAAAGTGTCTGTAGATCCATATATTAATTGTAATAAATAAATGACTGTTAAGTAATATTTTACTTAAGTATTTTCCGACGATTTTAGATTTAAAGAATTAGCCACCAAAATTGCTATTGACAAGAATTTATTTATTCTGTTACTCTAATATTGATATGGGTATTATCCAAAAAATCCTTACTTTCATTTTTATTATCCTCCTTGCGGTAACTATCTTTGAAATCGGCTACTTATTTCTTTATCGGCCGATAAGATCAGCTAATTTGCAAAATAGCAATTCACCAACTGTTTCCCAATCTCAACCGCAGGCTGTTGAAGCGGAAGACAGCCAAGCCATTAGTGAAAACAATATTGATTTAATAAAAAAACTCAAGGCAGGGACTTTGGTTTCGGCCATTTTAAACATCCAAGAACAAGGAGAAATTGTTGACGTAAGCAAAGAATCTGGGACTCGCGGCGATCTTGCTTATGAAGCTATCTTGAGGTTTAAAGATAAAAACGGCGTTGTTTCTTCCTACTATTATAGTGCCAATGACTTAAAAAATATGAAAGTGTTTGAGAAAAATACTCGAAAAATAATCGGGTTCGAAGACTTGAAACCGGGAGACAAAGTTACTGTCAAAAGCGTTGTTGATCTAACAAAAGACATTAATTCCAATATATTAGAAATTGAAATCAACAGAATATAAATCATGAAACAAAAAAAGTCTGGTTATAGAAAACCCGAGGTTAAATCAAGAAAAATAAAAGTTAATTTCTTTTTGGCAAGAAACCGTTTTGGGTCGGAAGATATTTTACTTGCCACCTTCAAATCTTAAACTCTACTCGTCTCTTAAGCTTAGCGTGGTAAAATTGACTCATGATGAAAAATGCTTCCTTATTTATGCAAAAATCCTCCAAAATCAAGACCTTTGGTCAAAGCATGCAACCGCTTTTTTTTGACGGAGACATTGTTTATCTAAAGCGGATAAAATTTCCCCAATTGAAAGTCAACGATATAGTTTGTGTTAAAAAAAATGATGATAATTTCACTCATCGGGTGATTTATAAATCTCGCTCTTACCTTATCACCAAAGGCGATAATAATAAGAAAAGCGACGGCAAAATTTATTCGCGTCAAATCATCGGCAGAGTCTATCAAGCCAAAAGAAACAATCAGATTTTTCGACCGGAAGAACTCTACTTGATGCAATCAACTTTATATTTCTTGGAAATTGTCAAAATAAAAAAAATTCTTGAAAAAGAAGGAATAGATTTTGTTTTCCTCAAAGGTCTCCCTCTGCATTTTTATTTTGAAAAAAACCACCCGCAAAGGATTTATCTTGACTGTGACATTTTGGTGGCTAAAAAAAACTTTGAAAAAACTGTCTGCGTCTTAAGAAGTTTCGGTTATAAGAAAATCGACACCTCCTTGTCTAAAACCCAAAAAAAACTCAAGGATAAAGAAATTGAGGCTTCTTTTTACAAGGTGATTAGCGGTTTTCCGGTTGTTTTCGACGTCCACTTAGAAGCAGCTTTCCTGATGACGCAGCTTGGTAGACTTGAGGCTCTTTATCAGCAAAAGCTGGTTAATCAGCTGACGGATGTTTTCTTAAAAGAAAAAAAATATATCCGGGTCAAAAATGAAAAATTTCCCATCCTCTCCGCTGACAATCTGATCATTTATCTTGCCCTTCATTTTTTCCACCATAATTTCAAAGGCGCTTTCCGGCTGGAATTTCTCAATCGAGTTATCAATCACCATCTCTCCAAAAATCGAGGAAACACTGAAAGCAGAATTAGCCAAAAAATAGTTCATTACCGGTTGCAAAACTTTATCTACCCTACTCTGATTCTTTTAAACCGGTACTATCACTCCCCCGCAGTAAAAAAATTATTAACGCTCTTGAAAAAAAAGGTTACCAGATTCAATAAAAAAAATGTTTTGAAAGTGAATATTTTTGACGAGGAAACGAGACTGACGGCAGGAATAACAAGATTTACCAATTTGTTTTTGCTTTCTCCCAACTCTTTTCTTCGGAAAATGACTATTTTTCTTAATCCACAGGTTTTGTATTTGCTGTTTTGGGTCATTGCGGCAAAACTGCGCTCTAAGAGTCGGTTATTTCGATGATTCCCTTTTTCCTTAATCCTCCCGCAAATTCATCAAAGTCTTTTTCCGCAACTGCTTTCCTTATTTGATATTTTTTAGTTATTGCCTCAATTATCCTCCCCTTATTCTTGCCGCGGATCAATTGTTTGAAAATAAACGCTCCTGTATTGTTTAAAGTGTGAAGGACGGAGTTTTCGCCGTCGAAGATGGTTATTGACTCTCCTATATTTTCCATCACCAGTCCTTTCCTAACAACGATTTTTTTCATTTCATTTTTTCAATAAATTCAATTAATCCGCGCTGATCCTTCGGAAATGACATTATACCAAAGTTGCTCATATTGATAAATCTCGCAACGTCTTTGACTTGTGTTTTAAAAGATTCTTTTTCCGTTAATACTTGTCTCAACAATTTTTCCACCGCTTTTTCTTTTTTTAACCGCTTGATTTTAAAATAAATGTCTTTCTTTAGGAATAAAATTTGTTTTATTTGATATCTGTTCGAGTTTTTATCAATCATGTTAGTTTCAATGAAAGGCGTTTGATAAAGATAAAAATCGTTTTTCTCTTTTTTAATGATAATGCTGTCATCGGCCAAAGGCTGGTATCGGGCGCTTAAAAAACGCATTGCAGTTGATTTGCCCGCTCCGGGCGGACCGACAAAAACCAAAGCTCGATCATCAATTTTAACTGCAGAAGCATGAAGCATAAAACCGCCTTTTTGACAAAGAAGTTGATGAAGAATATTTTTGAAAACTACCTGAAATTGGAAAAGGCTAATTTGATAAAAAAGGCTAATCTTTTTTCCACCTCGATAAAAATAACAATAAAAAAATGCCTTTTTGTGGTTTTTCAAAATAATTTCCGTCTTTTTTATTTCAATAAAATCAATTGTAAAATCGATAGGAGATTTTTTTTGGGTAATGAATCCCTTAAAAATAGAGTCTATTTTTTTGATTAATTCTTCCCGAAAATATTTTCCCTCCGCTTGGTGAAAATTTATTTTAATAATAAAACCGGCAACGTCAAGAAAAATTGTTTTCATAAGGTTTTTGGGCAGAGTATATCACCAATGCTCCAGCAAAAATCAAGCATTTTTTTCTTTTCATCAAAAGTAATAAAATAAGTGCTTTTCGCTTTGACAAAATTTTTTAGATAATCAGCATAAAATTCTTTAGCCCGCCCAACTCCTTCTGTTTTCTTTTTTAAATTATATATGCGTTCGGCCGAGTTAAAATCAAGAAATTTGTTGGCTTGATAAGCTTTTTCATAATAAATAATGGCTTTTCCCATCTCTTTTTGTCCTTCATATGTTTTTCCGATATCAAGCAAAATGTCGGGATCGCCGCCAAAAAATTCGCCATACAGCTTCAAATACATATCTGCTTTGGTTTTTTGTTTAAACAAATTCGCTGCAATAATCACTGGATACGCTTTTTTGTTTAAAGGATATAAGTAAAAAGCTTGCTGGTAATGACCGGTTTTCATCAGGATAGACGAAACTACAATCAAATTGGCAACAAGAAAAAGAACTATTTGTAGAAGATAAAAAAACCTGGCCGAGTGGTATCTCACCTCTTCCTCATAAATCAAGGCGGCAATAATATAAAAAAGAAGTAGATATGAGTAAAAACGCTGTACCGAAGATACTTGAAAAACAACAAGCATTGACAAAAAAACAAAAAATAATCCTTTGGAAAAAAGGTTTTTCTTATTAAACAAGGAGCCAAAACCGCTTTTAATCCAAAAAACAATTATCAGTATAAACGTCATACCGGCAAAGATACCATTTTCCGCTATCGTTTCAAGAAAAATGTTGTCGCTAGTTTCCGCCAGAACGCGAGGGATACTGGCGTGCTTAATTGAAGCATAAATAAAATTATATGGACCGAAGCCAAAAAAAGGTTTTTCCAAAATCGCTTTTCCCGCTTGTTTAAAATATTCGTCCCGCCAGCTGAAAAAAGTTTTCTCGCCAAGATCATAGTTTGATACCATTATCTCACGAATATGACTGATAACCGGTATCTTTCTGTTGTAATTGACAACGCCAAAAAACAATAACAAGCTGACAATCACTACTCCTCCCATTGGAAAAAATGAGTAAAACAATTTCTTGTCGGATTTAGTTCTAATAATGTAAAAGGCCATTAATCCGATAACCACTATTAAAGAAAGATAGGCCGCTCTGGAATAGGAAAAAAGAAAAGCCGGCAAAAAAGTAAAAAAAAGTAAAAGGTATATCTTCCGCCATAGTGAAAAAAACAAACTCATTGTCAGAACAATGAGAAGAAACTCGCCTAAGGGGTTATGGGTTTTATAAAAAGGATAAACATATTGGTAACCACGGCTGGGGATTAAGAATGCGAGGTTAGGCAGAAATTTAATCACTATTGAATAAAACAAAAATATGCCCGATAAAAGAAAAATTAAATTGACCACCGATTTGGTTAATTCTTTTTTAAAATTATAGGTATAAACAAAGATCAAAAAAAGGGCGGTGTGATAAAGGAAATATTCGAATGATTGCTGTTTGTTGACGGCTAAAAGAGTGGAGACGGCGGAAAAAAGCAGAAAAGCGGTAAACAGAATTGTCATCTTTTCGGGAACGACAATTTTTTTCCTTTCAATTAAGGTGTTAAAATAAATAAAAAAAGGCATCATTAAAATGATGATTAGGGCTAATTCCCGACCGTTGAAAAACCCTAACCCTTCCATCAAAAAAATCGCCACGAGAAAAGTGGAATAAATTATTTTTTGCCGCATATCCACATTTCAATTATACAAAAACCGCTTCTCTCCCGATCAAACCAAATTTTCTTCGATCAACCGACAAATATGTCTAACTTGAGGCTCGGTAAGGCCATAAAAGGAAGGTAAAAGCAACCCTCTTTCATAAAAATATTCGGCATTAGGATATCGCTTCGCTTCAAAAAAATGTTTGTAAACCGGCTGCATGTGAACCGGTCGGAAGAAAACTCGCGTTTCAATCCCTTCTTTTTCCATTTTCTCCCAAACACGTTCCTTCATCTCCTTGTCAGAAAAGATCAATGCGGGAAACCAATAGTTTGGTTCTTGCTTGCGGCATGTTGTGACAAAACGCACTCCCCTCTTAGGCAAATACTGTCGATACCAACTAAATATCTCTTTTCTGTTAGCGACCATCCGCTCAAATCGCCTCAATTGTGATAATCCCAAAGCTGCTTGAAGCCCTGACATAACCAAGTTGTAGCCGATTATTCTGTGGGTAAAATGATCTTTTTTGTTTCTGTCAAAAAAACACAGTTGTTTTAATGTCTGATACCACGTCTTGTTGTTGGTTGCTACCATACCGCCGTTTCCCGTAGTGATGATCTTATTGGAATATAAAGAAAAACAGGAGACATCGCCTAAACTGCCGATGTTTTTGCCTTTATATTTCGCTCCCATTGCCTCGGCCGCGTCTTCGATCACGTATAGGTGGTGTTTTTTTGCCAACTGATTGATTTTTTCCATATTGCAAGGATAACCGTATATGTGAACCGGTATGATTGCTTTAGTTTTTTTAGTAATTTTCTTTTCCAAGAAAGAAGTGTCGATATTGAAATCGTCAATTGATCGACAATCAACCAAAACCGGTTTGGCGCCGACCCAATTAACAGCGTTGACTGTAGCAATCATGGTGAAAGTAGGGATAATTACTTCATCACCCGGGCCAATTCCCAAAACCTTTAGGGCTAAAAATAAAGCTGAAGTACCGCTATTAACCGCTACCGCATATTTTGTTTGACTGACTTTTTCGGCAAAAAGCTTTTCAAATTCTTCAACTTTAGGGCTTTTGGAAGAAATCCAAGAGGAATAAAAACACTTTGTGATTTCATTATAGTCTGCCTTGGTTAAATGAGGTTTAGAGAGGGGTATTTTATAAAAATTTTCCATCCCTTTTATTATATAACCATCTTTCATTTAATTTTCCCAAAAAAACAAGCTTTATTCCTTCCCAAAGATAATGAAAAAACATGAATAGCAGTTTTGATTTGCTCTGTCCATAAATTCTCTTTTTGTAATAAACAGGGACTTCTTGAATCGTCAACCCTCTTTTTTTTGCCAGATAAACGAAGCGGAGATGATATTCACCGTAACCTTTATAAATCTGACTCAACGGCAAATCTAAAAGGGTTCTTTTTCTTATGGCATAAAAACCACTTGTATTGTCGGTTGAAGGAAAAGCGAAAATATTTTTTAGGAAAAGGTTGAATGTCAAGGTGAAAAAATATCTTTTTTTGTCGTCCATTCCGCCGCCATCTATAAAACGGGAGGCAATAACCAAATCGGCCTTTTTTAGTCGGTTGATAAGAACCGGGATGATGGCTGGATCGTGGTTAAAATCGGCATCCATACAAACAATCACATTTCCGCGGCTCTTTTTTATTCCATAAAGGATGGCTTGGGCTAAATCTCTTTTCCCTTTTCTTACCCAAAGACAAACGTTTTTATCATTAGGGAAAGCACACCTTATGGCATCGGCTGTTCCGTCGGGACTGTTATCATCAATGATAATTATTTCCGCTCTTATTTTGTTTTTGAAAGCGGTTTTTTTTAGTTTTTTGATCAATCTGACAACGTTACCTTTTTCGTTGAAAGTTGGAATAACTACCGAAATCAATGGTCTCTTTAACATAGTTTATCTAATCTTATTGATATCGTTATGAAAACCCCAGAAATACAGTATCGGCGTATTTTTAAAAATAATTTCCTTCTTTCTAAAAACCTTATTACTACCATCAAAGTCAACAAATAAGATTTTTGCTTCTTTTCCCTTCAACGCTTCAATAATTTCGGCTATTTGATTGTAGTTGAAAAGAGAAAAATCAAGAATAACAAAGAAAATTCTGTCTCGGTTGTTTTTTATAATCTTTTGCGTCAACCAGTCAATGTCTTGATAGTTTTTAGCCAAAAGGTAATTTCTGTTTTTAAAAAGCGCGCTTTTTATTGAAACGAGACTTTGATCAAACGGAAGATAATAATTTAAGAAGATGTACTTGGAATAATTGTTTTTATTATCCGAACCAAAAAACAATCACAATTGTTTTCCCCTCATTGTTAATCAATGACAAAAATTTTCCGATAAATTTATCATAGTCTGATTTTTTAAGTATCTTCTCGGCAATCACGTCTCCACAAATGAAATTTTGCAAGTAAGGCAAATTTTTATAATAATTGCCTTTAGTTATCACTTCTATAAGAATTAATAAAAATAATATAAATAATAGCGCCTGCAGCAGCCGAGAATTTTTAAAAGAATACAAAAGGTAGGTCAAAAGGAAGTAGAAACCGAGATGGAAAGTCGAAAAAGTCCTTTCTATAAATAAAAATGGATATTTTGGGGAAAAAATCGCTATGCATAAACCACTGATAAAGAATAAAGAAGAAAAAATAATTATCAAAAAAACGTTTTTTTTCTGACAAAAAAACACCAGAGCAAAAATTGCTGCGCTGCAAAGAAAATAAAAAAGATTTCTTGTGAAAGCTATGTTGTTAAATTTAAGAATCGATCCGTCAAGTAGATGTAGGTAAGGATTTGAAAATGCAAACTGACGACACAAACCTCTTATTCTCCCATCGATTATAAGGAACTGACTCTTTTTAATTATCATCAATAAAAATAAATTGGGGATAACCAGCGATAAACTTAATAAACAAGCAATAACAAAAGGTTTAAGTAAATGTTTTTTCTTCAAAAAAATGTAAATCAGGATGAAAGGATAACTGATGAAAAGATAAACCGACGAATAGTGGATATTGAAAAGCAAAAAATTAGTGAGGCTAAAGATAATGATAAATTTAGATTGTTTTTTCGACCGATTATCTTCAAAAAGAAAGAAATAAATAAGATTTAACTGAAAAAGGATAAGAAAGAGAACGAAATTGTAGGGAGAAACCCAATAGTTAAGTTCGGTAAAAAAAGGAGAAAAAATAAGATACGACAATATCAGTAGCGACGACCAACTGCCAAGGAACTTCCTTAATAATTTGTAAAATAAATAAGATGAGGCAAAAAAAACAATTAGACCTGGCAATCTTAGCCATAAGGTCCCTTTCCCAAAAATAATCCAAACTTTCATCAAAAGAAGAAATAAAGGTGGATTGTCAGTCGCCCAATACCTGACTAAAAGAAGATCGTTTACTGACCGATTGCGAGCGAGGTTGAAATAAAACACTTCGTCTGCCCATAAGGCTTTGGTTAAAGCCGAATTAAGTCTAATGATAAAACCTGTGCCTGTCAACAGGCCCGCCAGCCAATACTCTTTCCTTTCTAAAAAACTCTTTGCCTTGAGACCGATCCAGCTGACAATTAAAAGAACTGTCAACAAAAGAATTTTTGCGTCGGTAAAAATCCCTCTTCTTCGGATATAGGCTAAATCAAGTTCCATCCAATCGTGAAAACTAAGTTTATGCGAACCTTTGACAATCCAAGTTGAAGTCAGGCCTGGCAAGACGGAAAAGCGCGCCCAATATTTTTTGGGCACTCTCACCGCTTCTTCAACCGGTAAAGGCCGTGGACCAACAAAAGTCATCTCACCTTTAATAATATTTATTAGCTGAAGCATTTCGTCAAGACCGGTATGAGATAAAAAACGGCCAATCTTTGTATAGCGAGGATCATTGTAGATTTTAAAAGCCGGCTCTTCGGCTTCGTTAAGAGAACGGTATCGTTTTTTCAACTTCTCCGCATTGTCAACCATCGTCCTGATTTTATAGATGGTAAAGATTTTTTTATCCTTTCCCATCCTTTTTTGTTTGAAAACAAACGGCCCAGAAGACGTCAACTTAACAAGAACATATAAAATCAGCAATAAAGGAGAAAGAAAAATAAGAAAGAAAAAAGCAATCAAGCGATTGATACTATTTCTAATTGTTTCAGTCATTTTTTTATTATATTATATGGGTTATGAAGATTAAAAAGACGCTTAAATTTGCCCGCGACAACTATCTTGTTTCCATCTTTGTTGCTCTCATAATTTTTGTCGGCTTCGTGGCTACTTTTAAAATTGTTTTTTCCAAGCCAACTTACATCTATGTTAGGGTTAAATTGGGACAAGGTTTATGGTGGGCGGCCACAAGCAAACCGAGTATCTGGCTGGTGAAATCGATAAAAAAAGGTGAAATCGAATATGATCTTTTAGGGAATCCTTTGGCAGAAGTTACCGAGGTACGTTATTACCCGATGGGGACAGAATACAACACCTATCTTACCGTCAAATTACGGGCCAGCCAAAACAAAAGAACAAAAAAATATGTTTTTAAAAGATCTGTGATAGCTGTCGGCGCCCCGGTTGATTTCGAATTTCCTTCCTCCCAAATAACAGGCACAGTTGTAGCAATAAACAACAGACCTTTTGAGGATAAATATATTGATAAAATCGTTTATTTTTACCGCCGTCTCAATTACCCTTGGCAATACGACAACATAAAAATCGGCGATCAATATTTTGACGGTCAAGATACGGTTTTTAAGGTTTTGGACAAATCGCTTGAAGTTATTCCTTCGGGTGTATCTTTTACCGATGTTGTCGGCGATGAGGAGCCTGTTTTTTTTAGCAACGCTCGCGAACTTGTCGGTAAAGTAATTTTTATCAAAGCAAAATTAAAACTGAAACAAACCCCTGGTAATCTAATTTATGGAGAAGAGTATAATGTCAATGCGGGTGGAATGATTGGTATACAAACATCTGATTACAACTACGAAGGCTTTACTATCGCTAAGATCGAATAAGCTTCAATCATTTGCTCACCCAACCACACTTCTTATAATTACTTGATTATTCGAATAATCAAATACTATCGAGCAGGTATTAATTATCGGCTTAACTGGCGGAAAAACTCTTCGTACTGGTCGATTATTTTCTTCCAATCGTAGTTGTCAACTGCCCTTTTGGCTGCTTTTCTTCTAAAATAATCGGCCTTGTTAAAAAACAGCTTCGGCTTTAAACGGGAAATGGATTGAGGATTGTAAAAAAGACCGCTTTCTCCCAAAACTTCCTTGTTGGCTGGGTGATTGTTGGCGATGATCAAACAGCCAAAGCCCATTGCCTCCACCAAAGACGGATGAGTCCCGCCCGATCTCTTAGTCTCAATGTAAGCCAACGAATATTTAAGAAGGTTGGTATAATCGTTTCTTTTTAAAAAACCCGTAAAAATAAATTTCTGCTTTTTTGACAGATTTTTTATTGATGTCTTGTAGCGGACATCATAAAAATCATCACCGATCACGACGCACTTCAACCTTTTTCCCGTTTGTGTCATAATTTTGGGCAATTCTTCAAGATGATTATCGGGCACCAATCTTCCTACCCAAACAAAATATTGCCTTTTTTTTAATCCGTATTTCTTAAGAACCGACAAACTACCGTCAACATCCCCGTCAAAAAAACCATAAGGAAGATATACGGTTTTCTTGCCGTATCTTTTTTTGTAATAATTCCTGATGAATTTTGAGTCAGTAATTACGCGATCGGGCAAAAAAACCGATAAATACTCGGATAAGGCCAAATAAATTTTGGCAGCAATTCCCCATTTTTCCCTTTTCCTGTCCAGTCCGTCAACATTAACAATTGTTTTTATTCCCAATATTTTTGGCAAGAAACTAAAAATCGTGCTCCCGACGCCGAGAAAATAAATAAGATCAGGTTTAATAAAAATACAGGCATGGAGAGTGGCAAGAAGACTATGAAAAAAAGTTTCAAAATATTTGTTTTTAATCGTAGGAACTGTTATCAGACGCACCCCGCGATAAATTTTCTTCTTTCTTTTGGTGTAAGCCGGCCGGCAATATACAATTATCTCATGGCCTCTTTTAACCATCTCCACAGCCAGTTTTTCCGCCAAAGTTTCAAAACCACTGTAAACAACCGGTATCCCGCGAACACCAATGAGGACAACTTTCATTTTGTCGCAAGAGCCAACTGATAAGCCCTAATTGTTGCTCTAGCCGTCTTGCTCCAGCTGTAAGAATCGGCCACTTTTTTCCCTCTCTTAGCTATTTTCTTTCGCAATTCTCTATTACTAAGAAGCACCTTTATTTTTTTGGCCAGATCACAGTGGTCGAGAGGGTCTGCATATAAAACCGCTTCTTGACTTATTTCTCGGTGGACTTCGATATCTTAAACGATGACTGGCGCTTCACACTTCAAGGCCTCGATTATCGGTAAACCAAAACCTTCATAAAGAGAATAATAAATAAATATCTCGCAAACATTGTAAAGTAGGTTAAGATCGATATCGGGTACATAACTAAGAACAATTATCTGTTTGTTTTTTAATTGATCCTCTTTAATATTGCCTCTACCCCCAACAATAACTAGTTTCAAGTCAGGATAGTTAATTTGTTGCAGGTTGTTGAATGCTTTAATTACCCGGTTGATGTTTTTTTTTGGATTTTTGCTGTTTAAACACAATAAAAAAGGTCTATTGATCCCGTATTTTTCATATAATTTGCTTGCTGCTTGTTTCTTGTTACAAGGATAAAAATTGTCATCAACCGCCTCTGGCGTCACCGATATTTTTCCTTGAAGCTTGGGATAAAATTTAAGCGCTTCTTTTTTAGAAAAATCAGAAGGGACAATGACCACATCAGCTTGGGATAAGGAAAGCGGCAAAAGAGTGGTAAAAAGCAGTTTTTCCTTTAAAGAAAAAAATTGAGGGTATCTTTTAAAACAAAAATCATGGACGGTTATTACCTGTTTGCTATTTTTGAAAAAGGGAGCGATGTAGTTTGAATGGACAAGGTTTATTTTGTTTTTGGCGCAGATGAAAGGAATTTGGGCGATCAATCGGTACCAATCGCTATCTGAATTTTGCATAATAAAAAATTGTTGCTTATTTTTAGCCAATGCCCAGACATACTTTTTCCGCGCCAATATTTTCACCTCTATTCCTTTTTCATCCATCAGACTGTTAGCTAAATTCTCGGTATAGCGCTCGTTGCCACCCTCATTTGTTCCCAACATGTGACCATCTATCAAAATTTTCATTTCAAATAAGGCCTCTTAACATCCAAAATAATAAGTTGTAAATCAGGGTTGTTGTCGGGTTGAAAAGCGAGTAAATGAAAAGAGTCCAGAAAGATATGATAAAACCTTTCGGATAAGGATTATTACTCTCTTTAAGCGTCCTCCAATCGTAAAAAACAAAATAACCAATCATTAAAATATAAAATATTAAGCTGACAAAACCCGTTTCCGACAAAATTTGGGCAAAGATGTTGTGGGGATTGGTTGAGGCGATTTCCGACTCCTTGTTTTTCCAGTTAAAAAGGGAAAGCCTGATCTTTTTTGTGCCGGGCAAGTAATCGTAGTAGTTGCCCAAACCGACGCCGAAAAAAGGGCTTCCGGCCGCCATATCAAGCGAGGCGCCGATATTGTTTATCCGCGACTCAACCGTCATCACATCTTCCTTTTTGTCCTTCATTTCAAAACGGTCAACAAAAGAAAAACCGAAGATCGTCGTCAAAACTATATAAGTAAGGTAACCGAAAATGAGAAACGCGGAAAGGATAATCGTCTTATGGAAAAATCTCTTTTTAAGAAGGAAAAAGAAAGAGGTGAAAACGGCAAAAACAAGCATCAGGATTCGTGAGCGGAAATTGGATAAAAAGCTCGGCAATACCGCCATCGAAAACATGAGAAACATCAGTATTTTTTCCCGTTTATCCTTGGCTACGGCAAGCGCAATCACGATCAAAGGGATAACGATCTCGTCATAAGTTTCAATAAAAATTCTTGATCTTTCTAAATTGATAAACACCAGATCGAAATGGGATTGATAAATAAATACTTCTCCCATGCTTTGGAAAAAAGAAGGAGCTAAGAAAATAACTATTTGGTAAAAAAAGTTGACAACCAGAGTAACCAGCAAGACCGAAATTATCTTCCGGTAATGAATTTTGAAGTAAACTACCAGAAAAAGAAAAAGGCCGGGAAAAACAATGTCTTTATAGCGCTGAAAAAAACTTGAAAGGTTGACGCTGCTGATAACCGATACCGACTGAAAAAAGAAATAGATCAGAAAAAGAATAAGAATATTCCGATTTTTCTCTCCAAACAGAGGCTTTTTTTTAAGAATTGATTTAGTCACAATACCGCCAAAGATAAAAGCAATCAGCAAACGGGCCAAAGTATGAGTGGTCAGAAGACTGCTTTTTAGGGGATAAAAAAGATAAAAAGGCGGAATGCGGATAAGAAAAAAGGCAAAAAGAAAAAAATTAAGGAGGTTATTGTCGATAAAAACAACTATTTTCGTGAGCCGTTTCATACCCAAATGATATCATATCCCACAACGTTCAATTAAATTTTAAAAATTACCCTCGTCTCCCAAAAAGGGCTTAAGCTGGTTTACCATAAAACGATCTTTTCATTCTTAAAAAAGATCTTTTTATTGTCGACCTTTTTATATCGGTATAATACAAAATGTATCAGAGATTGTTAAATTGACCCACATATTCTTTATGTCTGCCCTCCGCTTCGGAGGACTTCCTTTGAAGGATTTCCCGCCTTCAAAACAAAGAAAACAAAGGTCTGTCCTTAACAAGGACAGACCTTGTCACCTCTCACTCAACTATATATAACATTCTCTCTTACTTTTTCCTTACCTTTCTTTTACCTTTCTCTTACTCAAAAAAGAGAGAATTTATATGAGGTGGTTAATCTGTTGGCCTTGTTTATA
>Ga0123519_10004003_pt1 | contig 24119 bp, 26 predicted proteins | sample YelNatPaOPRAMG02_FD_87396 | JGI IMG/M metagenome (GOLD analysis project Ga0123519, IMG submission 87396) | Hot spring microbial communities from Yellowstone National Park - Yellowstone National Park OP-RAMG-02 (version 2) | ecosystem: Environmental > Aquatic > Thermal springs > Hot (42-90C) ...
AAGACGGTGGAGGTGCGACGCTTGTGCGTGGTGCTGGAGCCGGTACTACCACGACGACGCTTTTTCGAGGAGCGGGGCGAGGAGGGTGTACCAGTTCCGCTGTCCGTGGTAGGAACTCCCGTGATGGAATCCAAAGGGATATCGAGATCGAGCTTGGGACCGCTGGAACCCAAACGACTTTCATCATCCTTCTCTTCGTCTCCTTCTTGCCCCTCGCCATCTGGATCGACTCGAAGAGGTCGAGAGACTCCTAAGAAGGGAAGGCCTTTCGTGGGTGAGGAAGACAGCCCTTCAGGTCAAAGAAGGAAAAGGAGGGGAGGAGGTCATCCTCCTCGATACCCTCGGGGAGTTAAAAATGCTTTATCAGTACGCAACGATTGTTTTTATTGGGGGCAGTCTGGTTCCGGTTGGAGGCCACAACCCCCTTGAGCCTCTCTTTTTTAAAAAGTGTCTCCTCTTTGGACCACACATGTTCAATTTTATGGAGATCTCCAAGCGTTTAGTGGATTACGGAGGGGCAATTCAGGTGAACGGTGAGGAAGAGCTTGCTTTTCAATTGGATCATCTTCTCAGAGACGAGGAAAAGAGGAAGGAGATCGGAGAGAGGGGATACGAGTTCGTCCAGCTCCATCGAGGCGCACTCGAAAGAACAATGAATGAAATACGACCCTATTTGCTTCGAAGATAAAAAGATTAGCCTTATGAAAATTTGAACCTCCCTGCCTTATGAGAATGCGAATGGACCGTCTCCTCTACAGAAAGCATGACTCCCTTGGGGAGAAAACCCTTCTCTTACCTCTTTACCTGGCCTCCCTTCCTTATGGATGGGGAGTCTCGATGAGAACGTTTCTATATTCCTCAGGCCTTTTAAAACAGAGGAGACTTCCCTGTCCTGTGATCAGCATTGGAAATATTACCGTTGGAGGGACAGGAAAGACACCCCTGGTAATAAAGATGGCCAGGAAACTGGGTGAAAAAGGGATTTCCATAGCGATTCTCAGCAGGGGATATAGAAGGAAAAAAGCTCGGGATCCTTTGGTCACCGATGGGGAGAGGATCCTTCTTCACCCCGAAGAGTCCGGGGATGAAGCCTATTTGATCGCTCACAGACTGAAAGGGATTCCTGTCCTTGTTGGAAAGGATAGGTTCAAGAATGGCTTGATGGCCCTTCAAAAGGTTAAGATTCAGGGATTTCTTCTTGATGATGGATTTCAACACCTTTCTCTTTATCGAGATCTTAATATCCTCCTCATCGATTCCCTCACTGGATTTGGCAATGGATATCTCCTTCCAAGAGGGATCCTCAGAGAGCCGCTTAGCGCTCTTCGACGAGCCGATCTTTTCGTTCTGACCAAGGTGAAAGACAAAAGGGATTCTCTTTCCCTTGAGTCAAAGCTCAAGGAGATCCATCCACGGGTTGAGATCTTCCATAGCCACTACGAACCGATCGAATTTGTTGATCCCTATGGAGAGATCAAAGAGCTTTCTTTTATGAAAGGGAAGAGGGTGTTTGCCTTTTCAGGGATTGCCCGACCCGAAACGTTCTCTTCTCTTCTCGAGGAGGTAGGAGTGGAAATCAAGGGAGAGTTGACCTTTCCAGATCACCATTTTTATTCCCCTTCTGACTTAGAAAGGATCAGAAGAGAAGCCAAGGGGGTGGACTTCTTGGTGACCACCGAGAAAGACATGGTTAAATTGACAAACTCTCATCTCAACGCCCTGCCTTTTGTGGCTCTGCGGATCGATGTGAAGATTTGGGAAGAAGAGGAGTTTTACAGGAGAGTGTTGGAAATTTTTTAAAAGATAGGTTAAAAAAATTTTTTTAAAAGCTTAAAAGAGGAGAATTTTTAGAGATGAGCGAGCAGGTCAAAATCTTTGATACGACCCTTCGAGATGGAGAACAATCTCCAGGAGCAACGATGAATGTCGCTGAGAAGGTGAGGATTGCCGAACAGCTGGAGAAGTTGAGGGTGGATGTCATTGAGGCCGGTTTTCCCATTTCTTCAGAGGGAGATTTCGAAGCAGTCAAAGAGATTGCAAAGAAAATCAAACGATCGGAGGTCGCTGCCCTGGCCAGAACCTCTCTTCCGGACATTAAGAGAGCCTGGGAAGCGGTCAAATTTGCAACCCACCCACGAATCCATACCTTCATTGCCACCTCCGATATTCATCTAAAGTATAAACTCCGGATGTCTCGAGAGGAGGTCTTAAGGGAAGCCGTCAAGGCAGTGAGATATGCGAAACGGCTCTGTGAAAATGTGGAGTTTTCAGCAGAGGATGCGACCCGAAGTGATATCGATTTTCTCTGCGAAGTCTTCTCGAGGGTCATTCAGGCAGGGGCCACTACGATCAATGTTCCCGACACGGTGGGTTATGCGATCCCTTCAGAGTTTGGGAGATTGATCAAGACCATCCATGAAAAGGTAAAAGGAATGGATAGGGTCACCCTCAGTGTTCATTGTCACAATGATCTCGGGTTGGCGGTAGCCAACTCCATAGCGGCCATTGAAAATGGCGCCAGACAGGTGGAATGTACCATTAATGGAATCGGGGAAAGGGCTGGAAATGCCTCTCTGGAAGAGATCGTGATGGCGTTGAGGACTCGGAAAGACCTCTTCCAGTTTTATACCCAAGTCAATACCAGACAGATCTTTTCGACCAGTCGGTTGGTTTCAAAAATTACAGGGATGGTCATTCAGCCCAATAAGGCAGTGGTTGGAGCCAATGCCTTTGCCCATCAATCGGGAATCCATCAGGATGGGGTATTGAAGGAGAAGTTGACCTATGAAATTATGACTCCGGAGTCTGTGGGAATTCCTAAAAGTTCCATTGTGTTGGGAAAACTCTCCGGACGGCATGCCTTCAGGGAAAGGCTTAAAGAACTGGGTTATCAACTCTCTGAAGGAGATCTTGAGCGGGCTTTCATACGATTTAAACAGCTCGCTGACAAAAAACGAGAGATCTTTGATGAAGACATTGAATCGATTGTCGTCGATGAAGTCCTTCGAGTCCCGAAACGGTTCAAACTCGTCTATCTCAATGTGGTGGCAGGAAATCTGACCGTCCCTACGGCCACGGTCCAGATGGAGGTGGACGGGAAGCTGGTTCAGGAGGCTGGTTTTGGAGATGGACCAGTCGATGCGACCTTCAAGACGATTAAGAAGATCACCCGCACCCGATCCAAACTCCTTCAGTTCGCTATCAACGCCATCACCAGTGGGACAGAGGCTCAGGGAGAGGTGACGGTGAAATTGGAAGAGAGGGGACAGACGGTCATTGGTCAGGGGGCGGATACCGACGTCATTGTAGCCAGTGCCAAGGCCTACATCAATGCCCTCAACAAAATGGAATTCAAAAAGAAGAAACTGACTGGGATGTGAAGATGACCCACCCGATGACCCTGACAGAAAAGCTACTGGCCTCCCATTCCCGCCGGAAATGGGTTTCACCAGGGGAGATCCTGAAGGTTCGGCTCGATCTCGTTTTGGCTAATGACATTACGGCTCCCCTTGCCATTCAGGCCTTCAAAGAGATAGGTGCAAAAAGAGTCTTTCACAGAGATCGAGTCGTTCTGGTCCCTGACCACTTCGCTCCTGCAAAGGATATCCCTTCGGCAGAGCAGTGCAAAACCATGAGGGAATTTGCAAAGGCTCAACATCTCACCCATTACTATGAGATTGGGCAATGCGGGATCGAACACGTCCTTCTTCCAGAGAAAGGACTGGTTCTTCCGGGAGAGGTGGTCATTGGGGCGGATAGCCATACCTGTACCTATGGGGCTCTTGGAGCCTTCTCCACAGGGGTAGGAAGTACTGAACTTGGTGCCGCCATGGCCACTGGAGAGATCTGGCTCAGAGTTCCAGAGACAATAAAATTCATCTACCATGGAAAACTTCAACCCTGGGTGAGCGGAAAGGATCTGATCCTTGCTACGATTGGTGCCATAGGAGTGGATGGGGCCCTTTATCGAGCGATGGAATTTTCAGGGGAAGCCATTCGCCAGCTCTCCATGGCGAGTCGTTTCACCATGACGAACATGGTCATCGAGGCCGGGGGGAAGAATGGAGTGATGGAACCGGATGAGGTGACCCTACAGTTTATCAAGGGAAGGGCCCAAAGATCTTATCGCCTCTTCAGAAGTGATTCGAATGCCCGCTATGAACAGGTCTTAGAGTTCGACGTCTCAAAGATTTATCCCCAGGTAGCCCTTCCCCATCTTCCTTCCAATGTGAAGGACGTGAGAGAGGTGGGAAAGGTGGAGATTGATCAGGTGGTCATTGGCTCGTGCACGAACGGTCATCTCGAGGATCTCCGGATTGCGGCAAAGATTTTGAAAGGTAAAAAGGTAGCCTCAACATTAAGACTGATCATCATTCCAGCGACTCAGGAGATTTACCGACAGGCATTAAAGGAAGGTCTCATCGAGGTCTTTTTATCCTCTGGAGCCGTGGTCAGTCCTCCTACCTGTGGACCCTGCCTCGGGGGCTATATGGGTATCTTGGCAGCAAGGGAGAGGGCTTTGGCGACTACGAACCGTAATTTTCGAGGAAGGATGGGGCACCCCGAAAGTGAGATCTACCTCTCAGGTCCTGCCGTAGCGGCGGCAAGTGCAGTGAAAGGAAGGATCTGCCATCCCGATGAGGTGATAAAAAGGAAAACGTAAAAGGAGAGAAGATGAGATTCGAAGGAAAGGTCTGGAAATTTGGTTCAGATGTCGATACGGATGCGATTATTCCTGCGAGATATCTCAATCAATCAGACCCTAAAGAACTGGCAAAGCATGTGATGGAGGACGAAAGGTCTTCCTTTCCCAAGGAGGTGAAGAAGGGCGATATCCTTTTAGCCGGAAAGAATTTTGGCTGTGGTTCTTCGAGGGAGCATGCCCCCCTTGCCCTAAAGGCAGCAGGAATCTCCTGTGTCATTGCCAAAAGTTTTGCTCGAATCTTTTTCAGGAATGCCTTCAACATTGGTCTCCCCCTCCTTGAATCTCCAGAGGCTTCTGAGGTCATTGAAGAAGGAGATCGAGTTCGAGTGGATCTTTCAACAGGTGAGATCGATGATCTTACGAAGAAGAGAAGATTTCTCTCGAAGCCGATTCCCCCCTTTATCCAGGAACTCCTTCGAGACGGAGGCCTAATCCCCCACCTTCGAAAAAAAATGGCCAAACGGAAAAAAAATAGAATAAAGGTCAGTTGATTTTGGTCGAGAGACTGAGTAGAATAAAATTTATCCCATAGTCTGAAATGAATGTTCGAAGACTAAAAAACCTTCTCAAGAATGTAAAACTCGGGAGAGTCTCTATCGAAGAGGCCTTCCATCAATTAAAATCGCTACCCTTCGAAGATCTTGGCCATACCCGGCTGGACCACCATCGGTCACTCCGGAAAGGATTTCCAGAGGTGATCTGGGGAGAGGGGAAGACCTCGGAACAGATCCTTTCCATCATGAAGCGGATGAAGGAGAAGGGTCAGAATATCCTCGTCACCCGATTAGATGAGAAGAAAGCAAAAACGATCCGGGGCGTCTTCCCAAAATGCAAGTATCACCCCCTTTCGAGAGTCCTCACCTATCTTACCCACCCTGTAGAAATCACTGGAAAAGGGATGATCCTCGTCATTACTGCAGGGACTACCGATATCCCTGTAGCAGAAGAGGCGGCTCTTACGGCTCGATTTATGGGAAATCGTGTCGAAACTCTTTATGATGTTGGGGTTTCAGGAATTCATCGTCTCCTTTCAGAAAGGGAGAAGTTAGAGAAGGCAAGGGTATTGATCGTCGTGGCAGGGATGGAAGGAGCGCTTCCAAGTGTGATTGGTGGGCTGGTGAGTCAACCCGTCATTGCCGTACCCACCAGCGTGGGATATGGAGCGAGTTTTGGTGGAATTGCCGCACTGCTCTCCATGTTGAATTCCTGTGCCGCAGGGGTGGCGGTCGTCAATATTGACAATGGATTCGGGGCTGGCTATATGGCGAGTCTCATCAATCAGATATAAAAGAGAGAAGATGGAAGAAGCCATCTGGGTAAAATTTTTGAATGAGGGAGTGAGTCTTTTATTTCTCATCGGTGTGGGATGGATCCTTTATCGAGGGGTGAAGAAGAATCACCTCCTTCTTTCTGAAAGGGAAGAAACCTTCAGGCGTTATCTCTTGTTTCGAGAAGATCTTAAGGTACGAATGAAACTTTACGGTGAGGATGAAGGAACCTATCGGGAGCTCCTTAGAAACCTTTCTGAAGGATGGAAAAATTTTAAACGGACTTATGATCAATATCTGGAGACCCTTTTAAAAAATGTCACCAAGACCAATCGTTTCCTCCAATTGCTCACCCTGGCCTTGATCCTCAATAGCTTTAGACTTCTTTTCGAGTCCTATTATTTCTCTGGTCTTTCGTCCCGGTTTTTTTATCTTCTTACGAGAGAACTCTCTAACTATGTGATCGTGGTGTTAGGGTTTTTCCTCCTAAAAGAGCAGAGCTATCGATTCTTTTCAATGAAAGGGGAAGTGGATAAGATGGATCGGGAGATCCTCTTCTATTCGAATCATCTTTCTGAGATGGGAGAGAAAAGAGCCCTTTATGATGAATTCAGTCCTCTTGAGAAAGGAGAAGGGGATGGGAAGAAGGATTAAGATCCGAGCAGGTCAACTCCATGTGGAAGCAGAGCTGAATGATTCGAAAACCGCCCAGTTGATCTGGGACGCCCTTCCCATAGAGGGTCGGGCAAATACTTGGGGAGAGGAGATCTATTTTTCTATTCCTGTGAAGACCGGTTTGGAAACAGGGGCAAGGGAGCTCGTTTCAGAAGGGGAGTTGGGATACTGGCCTGAAGGGCATGCCTTCTGTATCTTTTTTGGTCCAACCCCGGTGAGCCGGGGAGGCGAGATTCGAGCAGCCAGTGCAGTGAATTTGGTTGGAAAAGTCTCTGGAGACCCCAAGGTTTTCCGGAAGGTGAGGGACGGGGAGAAAATATTCTTAGAAAAAGCGTAGAACGAATCGCACCTCCCTCAAGAACTCTATTTTTTAGAGACCTCTGTTCATTTTTGTCATCGCTTGGGTAGAAAAATCCTATCCATTTATCCCTTTCCTATCACTCTTCGGATTAATTTCGATGAAATGAGGAAAGAAGAGAGCTCCTTTTCTCTGGCACTGGGATTGCAATTTAATCATTGTATGAAAAATAACCAAAAATTTATCTCCTTTCTTCTACACGGTAGGTGGAGGGGAAGGTGAGAAGACAACATCAAGAAAGGGGGGGAAAGAGATGGGCTTAGAAAAATCATGCGAATTCTATGATCATTCGAGATGCCTTCTTAAGAATCACTATTGCGACCTGGACTGCGATCGGGGCTCGACAAGGGAGTTGGAGGAGAATGCGGTTCTTTATGAAAGTAAGTTTCCTCTGAAAAAAAGAGAAGACCAAAATGGAGAGAAGGGTTTAGAGTTTTTCTCTTTGCCTCACCCTTGATCTCTCCAGCTTTGCACTGTTGATCAAGACCTCCATCAAACTTCTCTTCACCCCCTCATCTTCGATCTTCTTCAGAAGGCGTTCGATCTCACCCTTTATTCTCCTATTCAGTTTTTCTCCTTCCCATTCTTGAGTCCCTCGAGGAGAAGGCCTTTCTTGAATCACACCTAATTTGAATCGAATCTCTTGAAGAAGGGGTTCTCCCAAAAACTGGTTGATCTTCTCCAGGAGGGCAGGCTTAAAAAACTGCAGTTGTTGGATCCAAACCGAATGGGAGACGTGAACAAAGAGAATTCGATTTCGAATGGCATAGGGTTGAGTTTGGGCGGCGATGGGCTCCCCTACGATTTCTCTCCATGATCGAAGAAGCAGAGAGGTCTTCAGAGGAAAATCTAAATTCAAACCCTTGAGGGTCTCGCTAAGAATGGAATGGATTGGTTGAGGTTTCTTCATAGTCAGGAGAGCTTCTTAGGATCAATCCTTGGAAATAGAGGGATGGGTTTTTCTATCTTCCTCCCAGGCTTCAATCCTCCCCAGAGTCCATCCCTTTCAAAGTTTTGTTCCCAGAGATTGCTCTCGAGCCCGAGTTCCATCCACATCTTCTCTGAAGTCGAGGGCATGAAGGGGGCAAGAAAGAGGGCAATCATTCGAAGGGCCTCCATCGCCTGATAGAGAACGGTGGAGAGACGAGATGTATTTCCTTCCCTGGCTAGGTTCCAGGGGGCTGTTTCGTCTACATATTTATTGGCCGCACCAATGAGTTCCCAGATGGTGGAGAGGGCCTTATGAAAGGCAAAATCATTCATGAGGGAGGGAAGTTGGGAAAGGATATCTTCCGAGACCTTTTGGAGTCGGCCATCGATCTCTTCGATAGAAGAAGGGGACGGAATGATTCCATTGAAATATCGGACGACCATACTCAGGGTTCGGCTAAAGAGATTCCCAAGATCGTTGGCCAAATCGCTATTAATTCGGTGGACCATTGCGGAGTGGGAGAAGTCTCCGTCCATTCCGAAAGGAACCTCCCGGACGAGAAAGTATCGAACCGCATCCACTCCATAGGTATCGATCAAACGATTTGGCTCGACTACGTTTTGAAGGGATTTGGACATCTTCTTCCCCTCGATCGTCCACCATCCATGGGCAAAGACCGTTTTAGGGGGTGGAAGCCCTATCCCTTTAAGCATCGTCGGCCAATAGACGGTATGGGTCGTAAGAATATCTTTCCCGATGAGGTGGATGGCTTCGGGCCAGAATCGGGAAAAGGTATCTCCTTGCTCTCCATATCCAATTCCGCTCACATAGTTGATTAAGGCATCGAACCAGACATAGGTCACATAGTCAGGATCGAAAGGAAGTTCAATCCCCCATTTTAGACGTTTCTTTGGCCTTGAGATACAGAGGTCTTCCAGAGGATTTTTTAGAAATCCTAAGATCTCATTCCTCCTTGAAGGGGGTAGGATGGAGCGCTCGTTGTTCTCGATATGCTCGATCAGCCAGGATTGATATCGACTCATTCTAAAGAAGTAATTCTTTTCGGAGATTTCGGAGACCTCTCGATGGCAATCGGGGCATTTCCCATCCACAAGATCTTTCTCCGTCCAGAATCGTTCACAGGGGACACAGTACCATCCCTCGTAGTTGTCCTGATAGATCTCTCCCCGTTCGTAGAGATCTTGAAGAATTCTTTGGACCACTCTCTTGTGGCGAGGTTCAGTGGTCCGAATGAAGTCATCATTAGAGATGTTGAGTCTCTTCCAGAGGGACTGAAATCGGATGACCATCTCGTCACAGTGAGCCTTTGGTTCCACCCCTCTCTCTTGAGCCGCCTTTTCTACCTTTTGACCATGCTCATCCGTCCCTGTAAGGAAGAAGACCTGGTAGCCCTCGAGACGTTTAAATCGAGCAAGGATATCGGCAGCAATGGTCGTATAGGCATGACCGATATGGGGGACATCGTTGACATAGTAGATGGGAGTAGTGATGTAGAAGGTTCCTTTAGATTTCTGAGGCATGGATGGTAACCTCTCCTCCTTCTTCGAGCTCTATAGTAAGGGTTTGATTCAAGACATTCTGCCTGATGACCTTTCCTTTTCCAAAACGGGTGCGGATCGATTTCCCAACCTTGGGTAGTCCTTTTTTTAATTCCACATAGGTCGGATACTCGTAAGCGAGACAACACATCAGTCGACCGCAGAGGCCCGAGAGTTTATTTGGATTCAGGGCGAGGTTCTGCTCTTTGACCATCTTTACAGAGACCAGTTCGAATTGATTCATGAACTTGGAACAGCAGAGTTCTAACCCACAGCTTCCGATTCCACAGATCATCTTGGCCTCGTCCCTCACCCCGATCTGTCGCATCTCAATCCTCATCCGGAATCTGGAGGCAAGTTCCTTGACCAATTCTCTAAAGTCGACTCGTTTCTCTGCCGTAAAATAAAAGAGGATCCGGGATCGATCCAGAAGGACTTCCGTTCTTACCAACTTCATCGAGAGGTTTTTCTCATGGATCTTTTGAAGGCAGAATTGAAAGGCCTCTTTTTCCAGCTCTTTGTTCCTCTCGGATTGCTCAAGATCTTCCGTCGTAGCCTTTCGGATGATCTTTCTATCCGATGAGGATGAGGGGCTTTCTTCTTTTTCCTGAGGAGAGGATAGAACCTTCCCCAGGGATAATCCTTTTTCAGATTCTACGACCACCGAGTCCCCCGGGTCCAAAGGGAGATCTCCCGCATCCAATCCTTCTACTTTTCCATTCGCCATCTTCACATAGACAATTCGACTCATCTTCTATCCTTCAGCCCAAGCGAGCATCATCGTCTCAAGGGCCAATCGAGTATTGGCATTCTTTTGAAGGGCCCTCGTCGTTTTCTGGAGAATCTCCAATCGGTGAAAAAGAGAGGAGACGTTCCATTGCGAGGCTATGACCTTATAGGTTTCGGAGAGATCTGAATGGATCAATTCTGAAGAATCCTTTGAAATCTTTGTAACAATAAGATCTCTCACGATGGTCTTAGAAATCTCCAGGATCAGGATAAGATTCGGTCTCTGGGATGGGAAGGAATCGATGAGGCTATCTATTTCCTCAAGAGTCAATGATTTTACCCCCACCCATTCCTTTAGGAGACCTTCCCTTGGAATCTCATCGATCTCCTCCTTTATTTCTAAGGCTTTTCCCAAGCTCCCCTCAGAAAGAAGGGCCAGAAGGGAAGCCTCTTTTTCATCCATTCCCTTCTTTTCAACAAGCCAGCGGGAGACCAAAGAGGTGGGTAAGGGGTTGAAAAGAATGGATTGGCATCGAGAGAGGATGGTTGGAAGCATTCCTCTTGTGTGATTCGCAATCAAGATGAGGATGGTATGAAGCGGTGGCTCTTCAAGGGTTTTAAGAAGGGTGTTTGACATCTGAGGAGCCATTCGATCAGCCGCAGATAGAATGACGACTCGACGGCGTCCTTCATAAGGACGATAGGCTAAATCTTTATGCATCTCCCTCACTTGATCCACCTTTAAGGTCTGTCCTTCTGGCTCGATCAGTAAGACATCGGGATGGATCTGTTGATCGATCTTTTTACAGGAAAGACAGCTATCACAGGCATCTCCCTTTTCCCATCCTTTGTCCAGACAGTTGAGGGCCTTGGCAAATTGAAGGGCAACATACTTCTTTCCGATCCCTTCGTTTCCCCAGAAGAGATAACTATGGACAACCCTCTTCTGGAGGATGGCCTGTTTGAGCCAATGGATCGATTTTTCATGTCCTAAGACCGTTCTAAAAGACATCGATTCAAGAAGGCGATGGTCTGTTTCAAGAACAGACCCTTGATTTATTTCTTCAACCCTATCCGTTGATCTACGATGGTTCGAATCCTCTCAAAAACCTTTTCTTCCCCTTGACGCGTATCAATAATCTTTATTCTCTGGGGCTCCTTTTTCGCTAAGGCTAAATATCCTCTTCTCACTCGACGATGAAACTCTATCTGTTCCCTCTCAAACCGATCCTCTTTTTTATTTTTTCGTTTCTGGTTTCTTTGAAGGGCCCTCTTTAGGCCCATGTGAGAGGGACAATCTAAGAGAAACGTAATATCGGGTTTAATTCCATAGGAGGCGAGTCGATTCAGTCTTTCTACCCATTTCAAATCCACCTTTCGTCCATAGCCCTGATAGGCTATGCTTGCATCCATAAATCGGTCTGAAAGAACGACCTCCCCTTTTTTAAGAAGGGGAAGGATCACTTCGTGGACATGTTGAGCCCTTGAGGCTTCATAGAGGAAGAGTTCAGAGAGAGGAACCATTCCTTGAAACTTTGGATTCAGCAGGATCTTTCTTATCTTTTCTCCAATGGGGGTTCCACCCGGTTCCCTTGTTATTCGACATGGAATCCCCTTTTTTGTAAGATACTTCTTTAGACGATGGATCTGAGTGGTCTTACCACTTCCTTCCACCCCTTCAAAAGTAATAAAAAAGGACAATCCTTTTCACTCCGTCGTAAATAACTATTTGAAATCTAATCAAAAATATAAGCCAATCCTAAAAGTATTGTCAAGGAATCGGAAGGAGTCGATTCTCCATAAAGCTGAAATGACCATCCTTTCCAACGACAATATGGTCAAGGACTCTGAGATCGAGTGTTTTGGCCGCTCCAATGATGCTTCTTGTTAGGGTTTTGTCGTCCTCGGAGGGAGAATGATGGCCACTTGGATGGTTATGGACGAGGATAAGTCCGGATGCATGTTGAGCGAGTGCACTCTCTATAATTCTTCTTGGGAAGACTACGGCTCGGTCAATCGTTCCTTCCTGAATAATCTCGTAATGGAGGACTTCATTTTTGGTATTAAGATAGATGACCATGAAGGCTTCGTAAGGGAGCCCAGAGAGTCGCATTCGGACAAAATTCACGACTGCCTGAGGAGATGAGAGAACATCTCGCCCTCTCATCTTCTCTCCAAGATAGATCCAACAAAGCTCCTTCACTAATCGGATGAGAATGGAAGAGAGGGGTCCCATTCCGGCCACTTCGAGAAGTTCCTTCTCGCTGGCATCCAGCACTCCTGAAAAGCTTCCAAATCGCTTGATTAAGGTTTTGGCAATGGGTTTGACATCCCTTCTCGGTATGCCATAGGTGAGAAGAAGCTCCAGAAGCTCATAATCATGAAAGCCCTCCGAGCCACTCTTTCTAAATCGCTCCCTTAACCTTTCCCGATGTCCTAAATAATGTGGTTTTTCAGCCATCATGTGGAATAATCCTCTCCTTCTTTCTTCTTATTTTCACCCTATGGGATGAGTTTTATTATATAACTTCATCTCCAAAAATAAAATAAATTTTCCAATTTGAGGGTAACCCCTCACTGAAGGGTGGAAATAAAATTAAGCCCTACAGGATTATTTCCGAAATTCATAGAACGCAGCAGCTGCACCTCCGACCGAGTCGGATCCGCCTCTGGCGGAATGGTCCCCTTACTTTAATCCTGCTTCCATGGGGGGAGAGCCTGCTCTATTTTAGAGGGGATCTATCCTTACTTAGGTTAAATTAAGACTTGATTATTTTTTAAGGGTTTTATATAAGATTCATAATCTTCTCAATTTATTTTCGAGCTTCATTATGGAGCAAGGAAAGATCGTGGATGGGTTCAGATTTCTTCCACCAGGGCTTAAGGCTTGGGTTCGAAGTTTCATTCCTGAAAGGGATTTTAACGGATATATCCCATGGACGCCCTTATCCAAACCCCTTCACCAAATCACCCTCGCTATTGTCACCAGTGCTGGAATTAGCCTGAAAACGGATCCACCCTTTAATATGGAAAGAGAAAAGAGAGAACCCCTTTGGGGAGATCGTTCCTTTAGGAGAATCCCGAAAGGAACAACGGAAAACGATATCGATGTCAATCACCTCCATATTAATACAAAATGGATCAAGCAGGATATCAATGTTATGCTCCCTCTTCAGCGAATGGCTGAGTTTGAAAAGGAGGGAATTATTGGCCGCCTTGCTCCCACAGCCTACTCTTTTTATGGGTTCCAGTGGGAGAATACAGATTTCCTTAGAGAGGCTATCGAACCCATCTCAATAGGTATGAAAGAAGAAGGGGTTGAAGCCGTTCTTCTTACTCCTGCCTGACCCTTCTGCTGTCAGTCCGTTGGACTGGCTGCAAGATTTCTGGAGGATAAGGGGTTCTCAACTTTAGTTCTATCTCCCACCTGGGAATTCCATCGGGCTGTGGGTATTCCTCGAACAGCCGCTATTGAATATCCTTACGGGAGACCTGTAGGGCAGGTGGGAGATAGAGAGGGCCAAAGAAAGGTCTTAAGAGAAGCCCTTTCCGTGTTGGAGAAGGCAGACAACCCCGGCGAGGTCTACCATCTCCCATTCACATGGCCTGAAGAACCAAAGAAGACAGATTGGCAGCCGCCAGAGATGTCTCCTCTCATTAAATATTACTTGGAGGACATTAAGAAGGCCCGTCAAAAAGTATCTTGAATTTACTCAACAAAAAAGGAGGAGGAATGATCAGATTTTTATTGGGGGTAATCATTGGGATTCTTATCTTCTTTCTCTTCATTTACTTTGGCGGAGGAAAGACCGTCAAGAAGATGGGAGAAGGATTGACGGAAACGGGGAAGAGAATGGAGGTCATCGAAGAGTTGGTGAAAAAAGAGAAAGGGGAGATAGGAAAAGAGATTCAGAAAAAAATCCTCAAGGAAGAGAAAGAAGCCCCAAAGAAGACTCAATAAGTGATGGAGAAATCCTGAAACTCTCCTGTATATTGTTCCCAATTTACTCGAACTCCAGAAACGCTTGCTTCCGGAGGCCCATGATGACACCACTGGATCATTTGATTGACCCGATCCTTTTCCCCTTCGAAGACCGCCTCCACACGACCATCCCTCCGATTTTTAACCCATCCTTTGATGCCTAATCGGTAAGCCATTTCCTGGGTGTGATAGCGGAAAAAGACCCCCTGAACCCTTCCTTCAATAACGACCCTCACCCTTACCTTTTCCATAACAATTTGATTCATACCATAAGATTCATTTTAAATCAAAATAAATTTAAAAGTAATCTCCTCCCTATAAGGTTGCTCAAACGATTAAGTAAGAGATGACACTTGAAAAATAAAAATTGAATCGATTAGAATTTTTGTATCCTTTAATCAAGCGGGGTAGTTTTTAAGGAGATGGAAAGGCTTTATTTAGGTATTGATATTGGTTCCGTCAGCGCCAATACCGTCATTCTGAATGATCGGGAAGAGGTTTTGGAAGAACACTACGATCGTCTTAAAGGGCAGCCTCTGCAGACCGTCCAGAGAATCTTGGAGGAGATCCTCAAACGAATTCCAGCTGAACAATTTTATTCGGTCTCCTTTACTGGAATCGGTGGAAAACTGGCCTCCGAACTCTTAGGTGGAAATTTTATTAATGAGATTATTGCCCAGGCCAAAGCCGTCCAGAAACTCTATCCACAGGTCCGTACGATCATTGATATTGGAGGAGAAGACTCCAAATTGATCTTTCTCGAAGAGGAGGACGGTCGTTTAAAAATAGGCGATTTTTCGATGAACACCCTCTGTGCGGCAGGGACAGGTTCTTTTCTGGATCAGCAAGCGAGTCGATTGGGTCTCACCATCGAAGAGTTTGGAGAACTGGCACTCAAATCGAAAAATCCTCCGAGGATCGCCGGTCGGTGTAGCGTCTTTGCGAAGTCAGATATGATTCACCTTCAGCAGATTGCCACTCCGGATTATGACATCGTTGCGGGGCTCTGTTATGCTCTGGCAAGAAATTTTAAGAGCAATATTGGAAAGGGAAAGACCTTTGTCAAACCCGTTATCTTTCAAGGGGGAGTGGCAGCCAATGTAGGAATGAGGAAGGCCTTCATGGAGGTCCTTGAACTTTCTGAAGGCGATCTCATCATTCCCAAATATTTTGCCTCCATGGGGGCGATCGGAGCAGTCCTGGTCTCAAAAGAGAATAAGGAAAGCAAGACCCTTAAACGATTAGACCTGACCCATCTAAAGGATTATCTTGCCAGGTATCAAGAGAAAGAGAAACCCCTCCCTCCCCTCTCTCTTTCTCCCCATCATCTTAGATCTCCTCATAGGCATTCCAATCCTGGATACCATCCTGAAACACCCAAAGAGGATCCAGCTTCGGGTGAGAAGATCGAGGCCTATCTTGGTTTGGATGTAGGCTCCATCAGTACAAACTTGGTCGTCATTGATAAGAATAAAAGGGTTCTCTCAAAGCGGTATCTCATGACCGCTGGACGTCCGATCGAGGCGATTCGGAAAGGCCTTCAAGAGATCGGGGAAGAGATTGGGGATCGAATAGAGATCAAAGGTGTTGGGACGACAGGCTCCGGAAGGTACCTCACTGCCGATTTCGTGGGGGCAGATTTAGTCAGAAACGAAATTACAGCTCAAGCCACTGCCGCCATTCATATTGATCCAAAGGTGGATACGATATTTGAGATTGGAGGACAGGATTCGAAATATATCAGCGTTGACAATGGGGTCGTCGTCGATTTCGAGATGAATAAAGTCTGTGCGGCGGGGACAGGTTCTTTTCTTGAGGAACAGGCAGAGAAGCTGGATATCTCCATCAAAGAGGAGTTTGGAGCTCTTGCCCTCTCTGCAAAAGAACCGGTGCGGATGGGAGAGCGATGCACGGTCTTTATTGAATCAGACTTGGTCCATCACCAGCAGAGAGGGGCTGAGAAGGATGATCTGGTAGCCGGTCTCAGTTACTCGATTGTGCAGAACTATCTCAATCGAGTGGTGGGAGACCGCCGAATCGGAGATCGAATCTTTTTCCAGGGGGGAACCGCTTTTAACAAAGGAGTGGTCGCTGCCTTCGAAAGGGTGCTGGGTAAACCCATCATTGTCCCTCCTGATCATGATGTGACCGGAGCCATCGGGGTAGCCATCTTGGCCATGGAAGAACGGACCTGGGAGCGTTCGAGTTTCAAGGGGTTTGACCTCAGCCGAAGGCGATACGAACAGACCTCATTTGAATGCAAAGGATGCGCAAACTACTGTTTAATTCGAAAGGTCAGTGTAGAAGGAGAGAAGCCCCTATTCTATGGGAGCCGATGTGAGAAATACGATGTCATTAAAAGGACAAAAGGATCCAATCTCCCTGATCTTTTTCAGGAGAGAGAAAGAATGCTCTTTGCTCCATATGAAGGGGAGGAGACTCTTCCTCCCGATGCTCCAGAGATTGGAATCCCTCGGATTCTCTTTTTTCATGAGCTCTTTCCTTTCTGGAAGGCCTTTTTCACGGAATTGGGATATCGGGTCGTTCTTTCTGACCCCACCAACAAGGAGTTGATCCGAAAGGGGGTTGAGAATGTTGTTTCTGAGACCTGTTTCCCTATCAAGGTCAGTCATGGCCACATTCTGAATCTCTTAGAGAAGGGGGTCAAGAGGGTCTTTCTTCCAAGTATTATCAATCTCAAATCCTCTCACCCGGAGATGCCCACCAATACCGCTTGTCCCTATGCCCAAGCCCTTCCCTATGCCGTTCATTCCTCCATCGATTTTAGGAAGAATGGAGTCGAGGTTCTTCAACCCATCTTCCATTTTGGGTTCGGAAGAGAGACCTTGGAGAAAGAATTAATTCGTTTCGGAAAGGCTCTTCGGAGGAATGCAAAACAGGTGGGGAGGGCATTGGAGAAGGCGGAGAGGTTTCAGGCACGATTTTACCAATCCTTACTGAATCGAGGAAAGGAGATTCTGGACCAAATTAGACCCGATGAAAAGGCTATGGTCATTGTAGGAAGACCTTATAACTCCTGTGACTCCGGAGTCAATCTCGATATTCCGAAAAAACTGAGAGATCTTGGAGTCCTCCCTATTCCCATGGATTTTTTGCCTTTAGATTCCGTGAAACCAACCTCTGAAATTCGCGAGATGTACTGGAGATACGGTCAGAAGATCCTTTCTGCTGGAATGATTATTAATGATGATCCAAGGCTCTATGCAGTTTACATCACCAACTTTGGATGTGGTCCAGATTCATTCATTAGCCACTTCTTCAGAGAGCTCTCCAAGGAGAAGCCCTATCTTCAGCTGGAAATCGATGAACATAGTGCCGATGCCGGGGCCATCACCCGGTGTGAAGCCTTCTTAGATAGTTTAAAAAATGTGAGGCTCAAAAGGGTTCCCTTTGTCGAAAAGACAAGGCCCAAAACCGATCGAACCAAAAAGATCTATATTCCTTATATGTGCGATCATTCCTTTGCCGTGGCCGCGGCTTTTCAAGCCTGTGGGGTAGAGGCAGAGGTCTTTCCTGAATCCGATGAGGAGACCCTCTATTGGGGAAGAAAGTTCACCTCTGGAAAAGAGTGTTATCCCTGTATCCTGACCACAGGGGATATGGTGAAACTTCTGAAAGACCCAAATTTCGATCACGAGCGGGCTGCCTTCTTTATGCCTTCTGGTAACGGTCCCTGTCGATTTGGGCAGTATCATCGGTTCCACCGTCTCGTCCTGGATCAGCTTGGTTTTAAACATGTTCCCATCTACTCCCCCAATCAGGATGAGACTCTCTATAGCGATTTAGGGATCATGGGTTCTCAATTCACTCGACTGGGGTGGCAAGGAATCGTGGCCGTCGATCTCTTGATGAAGAAAGTCTTGGAGACCCGACCCTATGAGAAAAGAAAGGGGGAGACCGATGAAGTTTATCAGACTTCATTGGATAGGGTTTGTAAAGCCATCCGAGAAGGAGGAGACCTGGAAGAGGCCCTGAAAGAGAGCTTGAAGGACTTTAATCAGATCGAAGTGGATGGGGTTGGAGAAAAACCTTTAATTGGGATTGTGGGTGAAATCTTTGTTCGACTCAATCGTTTCGCCAATGAGAATGTGATTCGAAAGATTGAGCAGTTTGGAGGAGAGGCCTGGATCGCCCCCCTGACGGAGTGGATCTTTTATGTGAACACCATTTCAAAGGAAAGGAGCCTCAGGAAAAAGTCCTTTTCGAATCTCTTAAGAGTTTTTCTTACTGACTACTATCAGAAGAAGGATGAACATCGTCTCGAAAGGATTTTTAAGGGTAGTCTAAGAAATTTTGGTGAACCCAAAACGAGGGTGCTCTTTAAGAAAGCCAAACCCTATCTTGACTATTCATTCGAAGGAGAGGCCATTCTTTCTATCGGGAAGACCATCGATTTTGCAATTAGAGGTGTAAGCGGGATTGTCAATATCATGCCCTTTACCTGTATGCCTGGAACGATTGTGAGCACCATTTTGAAGCGATATCGAGAGGAGAATAATAATATTCCCATCCTTAATATGGCCTATGATGGTCAGGAGCAAACCAATACCTTAACCCGCCTCGAAGCCTTCATGCATCAGGCCAAAGAATTTCAGAAAAGAGGTTCAAGAGCTATTTAATTTATTGAAATTAAAAAAGATTTTAGTTTGTTAAAAAAATCACTTTTCTATTGAAATTCCCCTTTTAAAATGGTATAAGAAAAAAAATTTATTCTTTTTAAAAAGGAGTATCCTATTATGGATAATTGGACTTTCGGTATCACTATGATCGTTGTGGGAATGGGAGGAACACTCCTGACTTTAGGGATTTTGAGCATCATTATGAGTATTTTAAAGAATGCTTTCCCTTTTAAGAAAGAAGAAGAGAAGTAGGGGTCGAAAGGAGGGATTACGGATGTTCGACGCAATATCGGGTGGAATTCAAGGGCTCATTTCGGGATTTGTTAACCTTCACTGGTCAAATCCAATCATGATTGGGGTTGGATGCCTTCTTCTTTATCTTGGAATCAAAAAAGACTTTGAGCCTTTACTTCTTGTTCCCATCGGATTTGGGGCGATCTTGGTCAATATCCCTTTGGCTGGACTGATGGAGGAAGAAGGTTTTTTAAGGATAATTTATGATGCAGGAATTATGACGGAACTATTTCCACTGCTCATCTTTGTTGGGATCGGGGCCATGACCGATTTTGGTCCTCTTCTCGAGAATCCCAAGATTTTCCTTCTTGGTGCGGCTGGGCAGTTTGGAATCTTTTTAACCTTAGCCTTGGCTTTGGCTTTAGGATTTCCTCAAAAGGATGCGGTAGCGATTGGAATCATCGGTGCCTGCGATGGACCCACTGCGATTTATGTCACTTCCAAATATGCTCCCCATCTTTTAGGGGCGGTCTCTGTGGCTGCATACTCTTATATGTCTCTTGTCCCTGTGATCCAGCCCCCTATTATGAAGCTCCTAACCAGCGAAGAGGAAAGAAAGATTAATATGGGGATTGTGAAAAAATCGGTCTCGAAGACCACCAAACTTCTCTTCCCATTGGTGGTCACGGTGATTGGGGGACTGATTGCCCCGAGAGGGTTACCGCTATTGGGCACTATTATGTTAGGGAATTTGATGAAAGAATGTGGAGTCGTAGGACGTCTCACGAAAGCGGCTGAAAATGAAATCCCTAATATTGTCACTCTCCTTTTAGGAATCTCGATTGGAGCAACCATGGATGGAAGGATATTCTTAAAGCCTCAGACTTTAATCGTCTTAGGGCTTGGGTTTTTGGCGATCTGTCTGGATACAGCCTGTGGGGTTCTCTTTGGAAAAGTGATGAAGGTTCTTACAGGAGGGAAGATCAATCCTCTTATTGGCGCCGCAGGGATTTCCGCTTATCCAATGTCGGCAAGAGTCGTCCAAAGAGAGGGGCAGAAATACAACCGAAAGAACTACCTCCTTATGCATGCTATGGGGGCTAACACTGGTGGACAGGTGGGCTCGGTCATGGCGGCCGCTGTGATGCTCTCCGTCCTGAAAGGGATGGGGGTAATTTAATTGATTTAGAACGATTGGAGAATAGATAGAGGGGTATAAAAAAGAGATGGAATCCCTTCAAATTATTGCCAGTGCGGTCTTCTTAGGGAGTATCTTTTTGGTCATCACTGGATGGATTGACAGTGTCATTGCTGCCCTTTTGGGCATTTTTGCCATGATTTTTTTAGGTGTGATGACAGAGGTTCAAGCCTTCCAATTTGTGGATTGGAATGTCATCCTCATCCTTTTAAGCATATGGATCATTGCTGGATATTTTGGTAAAACAGGAGTGCCAGAGTTTTTAGCGGCGATTGCCCTTCGGATGTCTAAGGGAAATGTAGCGGTCTTTGTCACCTCCATTGGAGTTCTCGCAGGATTTGTGTCGATGCTCATTGATAATGTGGTGGTGGTGCTCATGTTCGCGCCTGTTATCTTTCATGCCTGTAGGCGATTCAAATTTGATGCTTTTGGTCCTGTTCTATTTGTAGGCCTTTGTGCGAATTTTATGGGAACGGCCCTTCTGTTGGGAGACCTTCCTCCTCAGATGCTCCATAGCGTTTCTAAGATCGAATTTGGTGGATTCCTTTGGCATTCTGGACGGCCCTCCTCCTTTTTTATCCTTTGCGGTTCTTATCTTGTCACGGTTGCCTTCTTTTACTGGAAATTTTCAAAAATGTATGAAGGAAAAAGAATGGACTTTTCAAAGATTAAAAGAGAAGAAAAGTATCTCGAACACATCAAGGATAAACGTTTTGCTCTTGTAGTCTGCGGGATTTTCTTTCTCACCATTTTGGCCATGGCCAATCGTCCACTCTTTGGGGTCTGTCTCGGATACATCGCCTTATGTGGGGCCCTGACGCTCGTCCTCGTATTTGAAATTTTTCGGAAAGGTTTTCTCATCGAAATTCCTTCCTTTGAGGAAATCCTTTCTGGACTGGATTGGAGGGCTATTTTTTTCTATATCTCATTATTTGCTCTCGTGGGAGGCCTTGATCATGCTGGAGTCATTAAGAAGATTGCCGAGTGGATCACACCCCTCATTCAATCCAGTCTCTTGGCAGGGAGTAGCTTGCTTTATTGGATCACTGCACCCATCGTAGGGATCGTGGAACATGATGCCTATATCCTTACCATGCTCTATGTCATCAGAGATTTGGGAAAAGACCAGGGGATCAACCCTTGGCCTTTGTATTGGACCCTTTTATGGGCTGGAACCTTGGGAAGCAATCTTACCATTGCAGGAGCTCCTGCCCTTTTTGTGGCAAAAAATTTAGGGGAGAAAGAAGATCAAAAGAAGGCCACTCTTAAGGAGTTTTTTAGCTATTCAGTCCCCTATGTAATCGTTTCGCTTATCTCCTGCTATCTCCTCGCTATTTTAATATGGGTTCTTCCCTTTCAAAAGTAGAAACCCTTTCCTCATGTATTCCCTCACTTAGAAGTGGGGAATAAGCCCAAGATAAATTTATTTCCACCCCTCGATGAGGGATTACTTCCTCATGTTTGAAGCCCCCCTCATTAGGATCATTCTTCTCTTGTGAATGGGTCAATAATTTTTTAATATAATTCATAGAGATTGAAGTAAAAGACAGAAAAGGAGACCGTGATGCAAAAACCTTTAGTTGGGATTCTGATGGGAAGTGAAAACGATTTACCTATAATGGAGAAAGCGGCAGAGGTTTTTAAGGAGATGGGCGTTCCCTATGAGATGGAGATTAGCTCTGCCCATCGATTACCCGAAAAGACAGCCAATTATGCAAAAACAGCAAGGGAACGGGGAATCGAAGTAATTATAGCAGGGGCTGGAATGGCAGCTCATCTGGCAGGGGTGCTGGCTGCCCATACGACCTTGCCTGTCATTGGTGTCCCCCTGAAATCTGGAGCCCTCGATGGGGTGGATGCCCTCTATTCCACTGTTCAGATGCCCCCGGGTATTCCAGTGGCCACGGTTGGGATCGATGGGGCAAAGAATGCCGCCTATCTTGCCTGTGAGATTCTTTCTATTAAATATCCTGAGATAGCCAAGAAACTTGATGAATTTAGAGAGAAGATGAGAAAGGATTTGGAAGAAAAATCAAGGAAACTCAGAGAATCCAAAAATGAGCGATGATTCGATTCATAAGGCAGCAGAAATCATAAGAAGAGGAGGCCTTGTTGCCTTCCCCACTGAAACCGTTTATGGGCTTGGAGCGGATGCCTTCAATCCCATGGCTGTGGCTCGAGTATTTGAAGTTAAACAGAGACCCCTTTTTGATCCTTTGATTGTTCATATTGGAGATCGATCCGAAATTAATAAATTGGTTAAAGAGATCCCATATGATGCAGAAAGATTGATCGAGCGTTTCTGGCCAGGACCCTTAACCCTTGTCCTTTTTAAAAAAGATAATGTACCTGATATTGTGACTTCCGGACTTCAAACCATTGCCGTAAGAATGCCAAAACATGAAATGACACTGAAATTGATTCAAGTTGCAGAAACTCCCATTGTTGGCCCAAGTGCAAATCCTTTTGGATATTTAAGTCCGACGAGGGCTCAGGATGTTCGGGAACAATTAGGGGATCAGATTGACTTTATTCTCGATGGAGGTCCCTGTGAAGTGGGGGTGGAGTCGACCATCCTCTCTTTTGCCGAAGAAAAACCAAAGCTATTAAGACCAGGAGGAATAACACTTGAAGAGATCGAGGCGATTATCGGAAAAGTAGGACTCGAGGTCAGTCATCATAAAAAGCCCACTGCTCCTGGAATGCTTCCACGGCACTATGCTCCACGAACACCAATTTTACTCGATTGGAAAGAAGAGATGAAGGAGAATCTCAGAGATAAAAGGATAGGGCTTCTTGCCTTTAAGGAACCAAACTCGCTTATCCCCTTTTCTCATATTGAAATCCTTTCTAAGAAGGGAGATCTAAGAGAGGCAGCAGCAAATCTCTTTTCAGCCATAAGACGTCTCGATAATTTAGGTTTGGATCTCATTTTGGCAGAACCCGTTCCAGAGGTGGGTCTTGGACGGGCCATCATGGACCGTCTCCGTAGGGCCAGCCATAAGGGAGCTATAAATTAATGAAAAAATTTTTTATCACCCTCTTCATTCTCCTTTCGCCTTTTACCATTGACCCTTCCCCTTCTTTGGGATTCCCTGCCGAGGATGTTCAATTAGTGGTGGACGAGAAATATTTCGAAGTGGCCAAGAAGATGATTCGAGAGGCGAAGTCTTCCATCCTGATCATGATGTTTGAAATGGGATACTATGAGAAACATCCCAATACCCCTTCCAATCTCCTCATTCACGAACTCATCGAGGCAAAGAAAAGAGGGGTTCGGGTAGAGGTCGTCTTAGAGATTAGAGAGGGAAAAGATAGAACCTCGGAAAGGAATCGACTCACCGGGAGGATTCTATCTGAAGCCGGGATAAAGGTCATCTATGATACACCTTTTAAAACGACCCATGCCAAATTTATGGTGGTAGATGGGGAGTTTTGCCTGATTGGAAGTACAAACTGGACTTTTTATGCCTTAACAAACAATAATGAAGTCTCTGTTCTTATTCAATCTAAAGGTTTGGCAAAGGCATTGATAGAATATTTTAATCAGGTTAAAAAAGGAGGAGACAATTCTTTGAAAAAGGAATGACTTCAATATTTTCCTATTCCAATATTCCAAAGGGATCTATGCTTGTTGACTCCCACGCCCACCTTGAAATGCCCGATTTTAAAAAAGATCTCGAGGAGGTCATCCAGAGAGCTAAAGACTCAGGGATCCAATATATCTTCACGGTAGGGACGGAGAAAGCGGATTGGAATCAAACGCTTGACATTTCCCATCGGTACTCTTCTCTCTATGCCATCTTAGGGATTCATCCCCACCATGCCAAGAAGATTGAT